>Ga0074045_10000018_pt1 | contig 133431 bp, 108 predicted proteins | sample BogForMeECP23OM2_FD_94442 | JGI IMG/M metagenome (GOLD analysis project Ga0074045, IMG submission 94442) | Bog forest soil microbial communities from Calvert Island, British Columbia, Canada - Bog Forest MetaG ECP23OM2 | ecosystem: Environmental > Terrestrial > Soil > Wetlands ... | reverse complement strand
GCTCCGCCGGCGCGGCCCGCATAACATCCAGTCCCGCCCCGCCATGCATATGGATATCTACGAAACCCGGCGCAAGAATGGCGTCCCGGCTCTCACGCGTGAAATCGATCACGGTGGCATTCTTCGGAATTTCCACCTCTCCCTGCGACGAAACTGCGGAAATGAAACCATCCTCAATAAACACGAGCGGGTTCATTAATTCTTCCAGCGGCGTATAGAGAAGATGAGCCCGGAGGACGATCATATTGCGTGAGCTGATGAAGCGTGCGAATTTGGTGCGCCATCAGTGTAGCGCGAAAGATGACGGCGAGGCAGCAGGGCCGCTCGACGGGCCGATGTTATAATTTGAGTGCCTATCGAGAAGTAAACGTGTACGGGTGGATGATGCGTCCCTGTTGCCGCCCGCAGCGCCGTCGGGGAGTGGCTCAGCCTGGTAGAGCACCTGGTTCGGGACCAGGGGGTCGGAGGTTCAAATCCTCTCTCCCCGACCAATCTTTCTCTCGCACATTCAGTCGGTTACGCAGCTTTGGCGGCTTCCGATTGATCCTCTTTTTTCGGTACATTCGGTACAACTGAGGGCAATTCGAAACCGAACCCGCTTTTTTCAGCCCACATTTTGCGAAACGGAACGTCCTCTCTGATCTTGTCATAGTGGTCGCTCATATCCTGTCCGGCATGCCCCAGCCAATACTTGTACAAACCTTCAGGGCACTCCGTGTAGTTTCGCAGATACGTGTTCCTGTAGCGCCGAAAGGCATGGTTCCCAGCCTTGTGCGTTCCAGTGTGGGGATTAACGTAGTTGAGTTCCTTGAGAGCCGGGTGCAAATGGCGACTGATGATGTTCGATGAAGAGAGTGGTTTCCCGTAGCGAGATGCGAACAGGAATCCAGACTTTCGTTCACCGACAAAGGCTTTCAAAAGAGAAGCGATGGCTGGATGGATGTCCACGTCGCGGAGTGCGTTAGTCGTCTTCAGCCGGGTCTTCACTTTGCAGTGACGTGCCTGCTGCCTAACGCTGATGGTTCTGAAATCGAACGAGATGTGCTTGTCGATCTCAATACCAAGTGCCTCGCTTATCCTTAAGCCAGTCGCACCGCAAAGAACGAACAGCATGCGTTCCTTCGGCTTTTTCCATTTCGCCAGTCCAGTCATTACCTCCGAAGAGAAACTCGGCGTGTTTTGCTTCGACTTCTCGACTAGAGGCACGTCCATGAACTCATGGTTCCACTTACGTGGGTAGACTTGATTGCCGTCATCATCCACAAGTGATGCAACAACCATTTTGGGAACTTGGAGGTAGTTTTCGATGGTTTTCCCTGACATTCCCTTGTCCGCCATGAGCGTCACCAGCTTTTTCAGCGCTCCATTGTCTACGACAGATACGGGATGCTCTCCTATCTGAGGATTGATCTCCTTATTCAGGATGCGCTCCCATTCATCAATCGTTCCGGGTTCAACAGGTTTACGTTTGCGCTTACGGAGATGCTCAAGCCAGCGTGATGCTTGCTGCTTGAACGTGACACAGTCTTTTTTCTGATGCTGTGCAACCTTGCTGAAGTGCTCGACCGAGTCAGCGCCGCTTTCCGCAACGATCTCACGCGCACGCCGTTTGCGTTCCGACGCCGAGAGTCTTCCGACTCCAGAAATCGGACAAATCTTTGCTCGCTTGTGGCTCCTCTTATATTGACCGGGGACATCCTCCCACCAGCGAACAACCCACCACTTACCACTCCTTTCAAGGTGTCCATCTTGACCAGTTCGGCGAGACATTGACTTTCCTCTCCGCTTCACTGGTGTCGCGGTACCAACCTTAGAATCGCTGGCGGGGAATTGCAAGAGACTGCCAGAAGGGCGGCCCGGAGAGATCGGTGTCGCGGGCGATTTCGGGGTGTCTACCGCGAAGAGAGCAGCGACACATTCAACGGTGCCGGAACTCCTGTGCTGAGCAGGTGTCGCTGCGACGGTAGAGACAATTGCCGAAGGATCATTCGACTCTGCGGGCCGCAGCGATATTGGTTCCCGCCGAGTGCCGACTGGCGAGAGTCTTTGTGGTTTGTGTTGCTCCAAGCTGTCTACTCACTTTTCTTCTCTTCCCATTGTTGTTTTTAACCGTCAAAGTCTCTCTACCGCTTGGATGACGAGAAATCCGCGAACGTCGCAGTTGTCCGGCGTAGCACGCCTTCTCGCCTCAAGTAATAGCGCCCATCGCACAAGAATGACAAATTTTGGCGGTTGATTCAGTTCCGGTATGGGTCTGGCGCGGGCCGGACGGATTACGGAGGGTTAAGAAACCTCGAATAAGCTGACCATGCGACAAAGAGACCTATAGCGGCGTCCGAGAAAGCGCTCATCACTAAGCAGCGTCAACGGATGACGTGAACGCCCTGGCGGCGATCAAGCTGATCGAACGCGGCATTGAAGCCGAGATTCAGGCGGATGCGATCCGGCTCCACGCGCTCGGAGTACGGTGGTAGTGGCTTGCAAGTCTCATCCCTTCTGAAGTCGCTTGCCCGTTTTCGAACGATCGTTTACCAGAGCTTTGTTCGCCACCTTCGACGCGCAATTCTCATCAGAACCGACTGATTACGCGAAGAAGGTCTCGCCCGTCGCAACTTCGTGCGGAGCACTGGTTCCCGCAAGTTCAATCGTGTTACCCTCGCAGCCGTTCCGCTCGAAGAAGCTTCATTCAACAACAGACTTGCGGGAGGCTTGGGATGAGCGACGAGGAACGCGGGAAGACAACTGTCAGTAACGATCCCATTACGCGCCGCGACTTTCTGAATTCGACGCTGCTCGCGTCCGGCGCGGCGCTGCTAAGCCACATCAGCCCCGCTCAACTGTTGGCTCAGGGCAGCAGCCAGGTGGCGGACAACTTCACCGGTTATGGCGGAGTGGGCGACTATGCCGGCTCAAACGGGAACACGGAAGCTGTTCTCACGGCTGGTCACGGGATTCGAGATGGAGCTTACGAGAGTCTGACGAACGTCATCGATACTGGAGAGACGTTCGATTGTGCGGTGGTTGGCGGAGGCATCAGCGGCCTCGCCGCGGCGCTTCTGTTCCAACGTGAAACCGGCCACAAGCTGAGTTGCTTGGTGCTGGAGAACCATCCGATCTTTGGCGGTGAGGCAAAGCAGAATGACTTTGAGGTCGACGGTCATCGACTCTCAGCTCATCAAGGTTCCGCTGTTTTCTGGGTCCCATATCCTTACAGCTTCATCGGCCATTTTTACGATTCGATTGCACTCCGGGCGCCGCGGTTCGAGTATCAGAAGTGGGGAAGTCGTGAGCCGGAGATGCCGCTCAGCAAAACGCCGTACGACATGCAGGGCGAGATGCCGAAGACTTATGGCTTTTACTTCGGCCCGAAATTTGGCCAGAAGCCGGGCACCTGGCTTATCGGTCCATGGGGCAACAAATTAAATGGCGCGCCCCTCACGGCTCAGCAAAAGGTGGAGTTGCTGAAATGGCGCAGCGGTGGCACTCCCGAAGCGCGGCCCAAGTATCACGGAGATCCGGTTTCGCGGTATCTCGATAGCATCACGCTGGAAGAACACATGATGCAGCTCTTTGGCATCAGCCGCGAGACGATCCGCACATTTCTGTGTCCCGTCGAGGGCGGCGGTTCCGGCCTGGGCCCAGACGCACTTTCGGCCTATGCCGATTACGCCGCCGATTTGCTCCATCCATTGCCCCGCGACGATAGCGATCAGATGTTTCCCGGGGGTAACGCCGGTATCGCGCGTCAAATGATAAAGACACTCATATCCGATTCCATTAGTGGCGCCAATACGATTGCGGGCGTAAATAACGGACGAGTTAACTTTGCTGCACTCGATCGTCCAGGACAAGAAACGCGAGTTCGATTGAGTGCCACCGTCGTCGCGGTGCAGCACGAGGGAGATCCAACAAAGTCACAATTCGTCTCTGTTACCTATGCGAAAGACGGGAAGCTTTACAAGGTGAGGGCGCGATCCTCGGTTGTCGCCGGCGGATGCTGGACGGCCAAGCATATCGTGCGAGACTTGCCCAGCACTCATCGTGAGGCATACGAGCAGTTCTACCGATCGCCGTGCATGATGGCGAATGTCGCGGTGCGGAACTGGCGGTTTCTTTACAAAATGGGTATCACCGGATGCCGCTGGTTCGAGGGCATCGGCAACTACACGGAGGTTCGCAAGCTGCCAATCTTCGGTGCACCGTCGCCGACCATCTGCCCCGACTCTCCCACAGTGCTGACGCTGAAGATTCTCTATTCGTATCCCGGGCTACCAACGCAAGACCAAGGTATCCGGGGACGCACCGAGATGATTGGCACATCATTCAAGGAATACGAGCAGCAGATTCGCGATCAATTCAGCGACATGTTTTCGAGCTCCGGCTTCGACGCGAAGCGAGACATCGCCGGAATCATTCTTAACCGCTGGGGACACGCATATCTGAATCCGCAGCCGGGATTCTTCTTTGGCAAGGACGGCAAGCCGGCGCCGAGCGAAGTCTTGCGTGGCGCGCCATTCGGACGCATCGCGTTTGCCAATACCGATCTCGCCGGCATCATGGACCACCGCTGTTCGATCTTGGAGGCCGATCGCGCAGTCCGGCAGTTGCTGGACCAGGTGATTACGCAAGACTTCAAGAGCTAGGGGTTACAGATCGCTCTCAGCGAGACCCGAGTCGGGCGCTGGCTCGGCGCCTCACTTCTGTGTGGATTTCCCTTTCGTCACCTGCTCGTACCACAAACGGTGATGGGTTCTCGCCCACGCTGTTGATACTTCTCCGCGGATGATCGACGTAAAGCCCCCGCGGACCATGGCCGTGCCCATGTAAACGTGAATGATAAAGCCGGCGATCGTTGCCAGTGCTGCGGTGACGTGGATTGTGACCGACAAATAGCGCAGCCACCGTAAACTCCACGGGATGTCCTCCACAAACCACAGTCCGAGACCCGAAATCAGCAGCAGAATTACTCCATAGAACATCAGCCAAAAGAATATTTTCTGGCCATAGTTGAAGCGGCCTTCGGGCGGAAGATTTTGGTCGTCGTTCTCAATGTAATGCTTGATTGCCTTGTGCCAGCGCCGGTCGGCATCGGTGGTAGCCATGTCGCCGTACCACATCTTGTACATCCAGAACACCGACACCGCGAAGGCTAATCCGAACCAGGGATGCCAGAAGCGCGCCGTTGGTCCGCCGCCCACCAGCGCCGCCAGCCAGAACATGTAAGGCGACCAGAAAGCCAGCCCGGTAATCAGGCAGTAGATATAAGTGAGAGCCGCGAACCAGTGGTGGACGCGCTCGCTCAGCGTGTAGCGGAGGATGCGTTCTCCGGGCTCGCCTGTAGTTCGTGTTGGGGAGATGGCGCGCGAACTCACGGCTGTCCTCCGTTCCCGTCCTTTACGGGATGCACTTCCTTCGGGCCATAGCGGAAGTAGTGGAGCGTGACCCCGATGATGCCGCCGAGCATGGCGAGGTTCCCAATCCACTTCGCCGGTCCCTTCCAGAAGCGGACGATCCAGGGAACATGCGGATCTTTCGGCAAGCCGCCATAGGCCTCAGGATTCGTCACATCGTGCAGCACATAAATGACGCCTGTCCCGCCCACGCCCGCCGGATCATAAACACCCGCTTTCTCGATCCCATAGTTTTCGCGAAGCTGCTTCGCACGAGTCTCCGCCAATTCTTTCATCTCCGGCTTGGTGCCAAAATGCAGGCAGCCTGTGGGGCACGCCTTGATGCAGGCCGGTTCCAGCCCGACCGACACGCGGTCATTGCACAACGTGCACTTGAAAACCTTGCGCGCGTCGGGACTGAATTTCGGAATGTTGAACGGGCAGCCTGTCATGCAATATCCGCAACCGATGCAGTTCGCCTCCTGGAAATCGACGATGCCGTTGGCATACTGGACGATGGCTGCATCGGCGGGGCAAGCTTCGAGGCAGCCCGGATCAGCGCAGTGCATGCATTGATCTTTGCGCATCAGCAGCATCATGCTGCCGTCTTCGCGCTCATGCTCGTTGAACTTGATCAGGTTCCAGTAATTCCACGCCGTCTCCGGCATGGTTTGGTAGCTGTTGTTAAAAGTGGTTTCGCTGAACGGGTATCCGTTCCATTCCAGGCAGGCCACTTCGCAAGCTTTGCAGCCAATGCACGTGGTTGTGTCTACCAGTTTGCAGACCCGGAATTCCCGGTCCACTCCGGCGCCGGGGACGGACCCAGCGTGTCCCGAGATTCGGACGATTTCCGTTGGGGCCTGGCTCATGGTCGCTCCTACGCCTTCTCGACTTTCACTAAGAAGCCCTTGGTTTCAGGGGTGTGGGCATTCGGATCCGTGACGGTGGGCGTCAGCAAATTCGCCGGCGTCCGCGCGTCTCTTCCTGCATCTTCGGTGATCCCGCGAAAGCCCTGGTGAATCGGCAAGCCGATCTGATAGACCTTCTTGCCATCGATCATCATGGGTCTCAGCCGGCGCGTGACAAAGGCTTTGGCCATGTACGTCCCGCGCGCACTGATGACTTTGATCATGTCCGTCCCGCGAATGCCTTTTTCTTCTGCCAACTCCACCGGAATCTCCACGAACGGCTCTGGGATCAATTGGACATTCATCGGATTATTCTTCGTCCAATAGTGATATTGCTCGGTCAGCCGGTATGTCGTGCAGACGATGCTGTACTCCTCCGGAGTCCCAAACTTGTCGTACGGCGTAGTGAACTTTTTCACCAACGGATTATTCGATTGGTTGGGGTGCAGTGGGTTCTTGATTGGGCTTTCGATCGGTTCGTAGTGTTCCGGGAATGGTCCATCCGCAAGCACGCCGATGGGCGCAAACAGCCGCCCCACGCCTTCCGGGTTCATGATGAATGGCCCCATGTGGTCTTTGGGAGGGGAGTCTGGTTTGAAGTCAGGCACATCATTGCCTGCCCATTTTCCTGACGCTTCGTTCCACCACACCTGTTTTCGCTCCGGATCCCAGGGTTTTCCTGAAGGGTCGCAGGATGCCCGGTTGTAAAGCACGCGGCGATTCGCCGGCCACGACCACGCCCAGTTCTGGTAGATGCCCAGGCCTGATGGATCCTCGGTGCCGCGACGCGCCATCTGGTTTCCTGCCTCCGTCCAACATCCCGAATAAATCCAGTTGCCGCATGCGGTCGTTCCGTCATCTTTCAACCAGGCAAAACCAGGTAGTTGTTGGCCAGCTTTGATCACCTGTCCTGTCGTCGGATCCGTCAAATCCGCCAGTGCTTTGCCGTTCAGTTCCATCGCTATTTGCGAAAGGGGGGGATGAGCGGCGTCTGCGTAGGCCCAGCTCAGATTCAGAATGGGGTCAGGGAACTTTCCGCCGTCCTTCTTATAGAGATCACGAACCCGCAGGAAAATCTGCGCGATGATGTCCTGATCAAGCCGCGCTTGTCCGGGAGGCGGAACGGCGGCGTATTTCCACGTCACCCAGCGCGCCGAATTGGTCATGCTCCCGTCTTTTTCCGCAAAGCCCGCGCACGGCAACCGGTAGACTGTCGTCTTAATATTCTTCTGTTCATCGGTCGTGATCCCCGGAGCTCTCCAGAACTCGCTGGTTTCATCCTCGTAAATTTCCCCGACCACGAGCCAGTCGGCTTTCTTGAGCGCGTTGATGTTCTTGTTCGTGTCCGGGCCGACCATCACGCCGTTCATTCCGAATGCCATCATGCCCTTGACCTTGCCGTTGTACATGTCGTCCCAGATGTGGGTCCACGAATAATCACGATCGACTTTGGGCAAGTAGTCAAAAGCAAATTCATTTTCTTTGGTCGCGGCATCGCCGTACATTGACTTGAGAAGCGAGACCATGAATTTCGGCGTGTTCGAGTAGTAGTTCATCGAATTCCACGGAGCGGGTTTCGACGCTCCCGGCGTGGTGCGCTTCAGGAATGTGGCTAAATCTTTGTCGGCGGGAACGGGAGCTTTGAGATATCCCGGCAGAGAATCGAACAGGCCAGCCATGTCGGTGGCGCCCTGAATGTTCGAATGGCCGCGCAATGCGTTGACTCCGCCGCCGGCTCGCCCAACGTTACCGAGAAGGAGTTGTATCATCGCTGCCGTGCGAATGATTTGGCTTCCGAATGTATGCTGCGTCCAGCCCACGGCGTAGATGATGGTCGCCACTTTCTTCATGTCGCCGTCTTTGCGGACGGAAGTAAACAAGTCGACAGCCTTCAGGAATTGATCCTTCGGAATTCCCGTGATTCGCTCGACGGTTTCCGGCGTGTAGCGTGAATACTGCTGTTTGAGCAATTGAAAAACGCAGCGCGGATGCTGAAGGGTCAGGTCGTACGCGACATCGGGAGGAAGGGAGGGTGGTGGTGCCGGTTCTCCGGGCTGGCCAGGTGTCTTGCCAGCGGAGCCTCCGACCGCCTCATAATTCCATGTGGATTTATCGTAGGTACCCGCCGCGGAATCAAATCCGGAGTACAGTCCGTCCTCTGGAAGCTTAAAGCCCTCCTTCACGACAAAAGCGGCGTTGGTGTAGTTAACGAGATATTCTTTGGCGATTCGGTTGTTCTCGATCGCGTAGCGGATCAGCCCACCCAGGAACGCGATGTCGGCGCCGGCGCGAATTTGCAGGAAGAGATCGGCGGTCGAAGACGTGCGAGTGAATCGCGGATCTACCGAGATCAGCTTGGCGTTGCGGTTGCGCTTGGCCTCCATCGCCCACTTGAATCCGCAGGGATGGTTTTCGGCGGGGTTCCCGCCCATGATCAACATCATGTCGGTGTTCTTGATGTCGACCCAACCATTCGTCATGGCCCCGCGCCCAAATGTTGGTCCCAAACTTGAGACCGTGGGGCCGTGTCAAACCCGGGCTTGGTTTTCTAAATACACCAAGCCCAGACTCCTCATGGTCTTTACGACCAGATAATTGAACTCATTCGTATCCGTGCAGCCGCCGATGAATGAGATGCCTTCGCAACGGTTTACGGCACGCCCGTTCGCATCCTTCTCGACGAAGGTATCGTCGCGCGTCTTCTTGGTCCAGCGCGCAATCTCATCGAGGGCCTTATCCCAGGAGATCTCCTCCCACTCAGTTGCGCCGGGGCGCCGCACTTGCGGCTTGGTCAGCCGCCGCGGATTGAGCATGTCCTGTTCGAGCGAAGAGCCCTTTGGGCACAGCGTTCCGCGGTTGATCGGATGATCGGGATCGCCTTCGACGTGGATCACCTGCGGCGTCACGTTCTTGGCTTTATCGCCAATCGTGTAGATAAGGGCGCCGCATCCCACCGCACAATAAGGGCACGTCGACCGCGTTTCCGTTGCGCGCGCAATCTTGAGTTCTTTCAGTTGCGCCATCGCAGGAGTCAGATCGAATCCCAGGAGAGAAAAACCCGCTCCACCCACGAGCGCGCCTCTGAGGAAAGTTCTGCGGGAGAATTCCATTGCGCGTCCTCCGACGACTGAATTACGAGCCGAGCGGACTGAACCCCAAATTGCAGAAAACTATAATCCCAGGCGCGCACCTCCGTCAATCCGGTGGAAGATGTATTTCAAAAGCAAGCCGATGGCGCACGGAGTTGCCTCGGGCGAGTCGAAGCCCCATAATCGCCCCGTGGCTCCAACTCCGTGGCAGCAACGAATTCGTCGGGCCGAACACCTCGCTGCTCAGCATTCCTTCGCTACGGAGGTCCTCAGCTTCTATATCCACGTTGCTCGCTTCCAGGAAGGCCTCTACCAGGAAATCCTGCGCACCTTCGGCAAGAACCCAATGTCTCTTTCCGCCCCACTGGAGCCGGTGCAACTCATCGCAGCCTTTCCGAATTTCCTCAGCGTCATCGAAAAGAACGGCACGCCCCACCTCACTGAGATTGCTCACGACTTGCGCAGCGCCCCGCCCACCACGTGGTCTCATCTGCTGAATGCTTGCTGGGCTGGCGCCCCGCCGTCGCATCCTGAGGAATTCCTCGCCTTGGCTTTCTTGCAGCCTTACGCTGAGTGCGCCCGCGCCAATTCGCGCTTGCAGCTTGCGGGCTACACTCATTCTTTGTGCCCTTTCTGCAATCGCAAGCCCGCGCTAGGCGTTCTCCGCCAACTGGGTGATGGTGCACGCCGCAATCTGCTCTGTGGCTTCTGTCTCACCGAATGGGAATTTCGCCGCATCCTATGCCCCGGCTGCGGCCAGGAAGACCCCGCCAAGCTTCCGGTTTACACGGCCGAGACCCTTCCTTACATCCGCGTCGAGTGCTGCGACGCTTGCCAGACCTACATGAAATCCATCGACCTCACTAAGAACGGCCTCGCCGATCCCATCGTCGACGAACTCGCCTCTGTCCCCCTCAACCTATGGGCACAAGAGCATGGGTACGCCAAACTCTATCTGAACCTGCTCGGAATGTGAGCCGATAACGCGCAGCATCATTGCCGCTATAGGTGTTTCCTTGTTGCCTGTGGGCCGAGCCTGATACGCTGGGAGCCGACCACGGTTTCCTAGGATGCGCGGTCACGGAGAATAAAAAGAATGATGCGTGCCGACAGGATTAATTGCTGGGTTGCAATTTTCGCTAGTCTGATTATTCTTACGACAACGATGCAGGCAAAGACAAATATCACGAAGCTGGCGTTTGGACATACCGCAGACGGAACTGCCGTCGATCTTTACACCTTGGCCGATGACAAGGTCGAGGCGCGCATCACGAATTACGGCGGGATCATTGTTTCGCTGCGCACGCCGGATCGAAGCGGAAAACTCGATGACATCGTGCTTGGCTACGATTCGCTCGACCAGTACATCGCCAAGACTGCTTATTTCGGCGCGATTATTGGCCGCTATGCTAACCGCATCGCGCATGGCAGCTTCCAACTCGATGGCAAGACTTATTCCATTCCCAAGAACGACGGCGACAACACGCTACACGGGGGAATCATTGGCTTCGACAAAGTGGTCTGGAAGGCGCACGAAATCAAGAACGGAATCGAACTCACCTACGTGAGTAAGGATGGCGATCAGGGTTTCCCCGGCGCTCTCACAACCACAGTGCGTTATATGCTGGATGGAAATGACCTGCGGATCGAATATTCGGCGACCACGGATAAAGATACGGTCCTTAACCTCACGAACCACTCTTATTTCAATTTGGAGGGCCAAGCTAAGGGGGACGTTTTAAGGCACGTGGTCAAGATCAATGCGTCCAAGATTACTCCCGTCGATGCGACTCTCATCCCTACGGGAGAACTGAAGTCCGTGGAAGGCACGCCCTTCGATTTCCGAGTCGCCCACGCCATCGGCGAGCGTATCGACGCCAATGACGAACAGCTGCGCTTCGGTATGGGCTACGACGAAAATTTCGTGCTGGATCATCCGGAAGACCAGTTGTTTGAGGCTGCTGAAGTGTACGAACCGACCACAGGCCGCATTCTCAAAGTGTTGACCACTCAGCCCGCCCTTCAGTTTTATACAGGGAACCATCTCGATGGATCGATTACCGGAAAAGAAGGCCGCGTCTACAAACCGCGATTCGCATTCTGCCTGGAGACGGAGCATTATCCCGACTCGCCGAACCACCCCAACTTCCCCTCGACTGAGTTGAAGCCCGGGCAAAAATTTCACAGCGTGACGGTTTACCAGTTCAGCGCCGGCTCGCGCTGAAAATTGTGATCAGGGGGCATCGCTCTGAGTAGGGCAGGGAAGAATCGTCAGCCGATCGATCTTCAGTTATCAAGCCCTAGCCGCCGCAAGTTTCTTGTCCACTGTTGCCAGGGAGGTTCAGCGGCAATGATTCCGGCTAGCCTGCGCAATTTCGCTTTCTCATCCGACTACTCTTTTGCTTCTACCCTCTCTTTGTCCGATGAAGACTTCCGTTTGCATCCGCACTATCCCGCTGAGAGACCGCTCGATGCCACGCTGCTCAAGATAAATCCCGACCTGGACGATTTCGTCACGGAAAAATACCACGACCGAATTGCGGAGATTCTTGCGGAATGGAGTTCCAGTCTGCTTCGATCTCCGCAGAAAATTGGAGCCATTGAAAAAAGTCTTGCGGCAGATTTCTCCGGATCATCTCTGCAGCCGGTCGAGTCGCGGCTAGTGCGTTCGGACGCGACTCTGGAAGTTCATCAAAATAAGTTCGCGCCGCAGACGACCCTCGGACGAGATTCCTTTCTTAAGGAATGGCAGTCTTCGATGAGTGTTTTTTCGACGGTCTTCAGCGCGGAATTCCAGGTAACGAGAATCGAAGCGAGTTCGGAATCCCAGGCCAAACTTCCCGTAGTGCGTACTCGCGTGCATCACCAACTGGTGGGAACTGGAAGCGGTTACTTCCGTGAACAGCGCGTAGGATATTGGGACCTCGAATGGGAAGCCGCCGCTCATTCATCCACGTCTCCGGAATTCCGGCTGCGTAAATGGCAGGCGCTTGATGAGACTCGAAGCCGCTCGTACGCGCCTGTGTTTATCGACATCACCGCTTCAGCGTTGGCCCGCAATCCCTCCTACTCGGCTCAAATGCTTCACAGCGCCGATTACTGGCGCACCGTACTCGACGGCGCCTGCGGGATCGATATCTACGGCCACAATGGAGTCTCAGTCGCCGACATCGACAACGAAGGCTTCGATGATCTCTACATTTGCCAACCCGCCGGCCTTCCCAACCGCCTCTATCGAAATCGCGGAGATGGCACGTTCGAAGACATCACTGAAACCTCTGGCCTGGGGATCCTGGAGAATACCGCATGCGCGCTTTTCGCCGACTTCGATAACGATGGCCGCCAGGATGTGGTGATCGTGCGCGCGAACGGGCCGCTCCTGTTCATGAATGAAGGCGGTGGCAAATTTCGTCAAAAGCCCGGCGCGTTTCACTTCGCGAATGCTCCTCAGGGAACCTTTACCGGCGCGGCCGTCGCCGACTACGACCGCGACGGATGGTTAGATATTTATTTCTGCTTGTACACCTATTACCAGGGCACCGATCAATACAAATATCCGGTCCCTTATCACGACGCCGAGAATGGCCCTCCTAACTTCATGATGCGGAACAATCGCGATGGGACCTTCCGCGACGTGACCAAGGAATCCGGTCTCAGCCGGAACAACACCCGCTACAGTTTCTGCTGCGGGTGGAGCGACTACAACCAGGACGGATGGCCCGACCTTTATGTAGTGAATGATTTTGGCCGCAAGAATCTTTATCGCAACAATGGCGACGGAACATTCACCGATGTTGCTCCCGAGGCTCGCGTGGAAGACGTCGGCGCGGGCATGAGTGTTTGCTGGCTCGATTACGACCAGAATGGCGCCGAAGATGTCTATGTTGGCGATATGTGGACCGCTGCCGGAGAGCGCGTCTCCACGCAGGAAAATTTCAAGAAGGATGCTTCCGAAGATATCCGGGCTCTTTACCAGAAGCACGCGATGGGCAATTCGCTTTTTCGAAACGGTGACTCTCGCGGCGGCGCCGCATTCGAGGATACAACCATGTCAGCTGGAGTTGGAATGGGCCGCTGGGCATGGGCAAGCGACGCCTTCGATTTCGATCATGATGGCTTTCCCGATCTCTACATCGCGAACGGTATGGTTTCCGGCGTCTTGCAACACGACTTGAATAGTTTTTTTTGGCGGCAAGTGGTTGCCAAGTCTCCTGACGACGCAAAACCCTCTCATGAATACGAACAAGGATGGAGCGCCATCAATGAACTCATTCGGGCAGACGGCACCTGGAGCGGTTTCGAAAGAAACGTATTCTACGCCAACAATCGGGATGGAACATTTTCCGACGTTTCCGGCGCAGTGGGACTCGACTTTCTCGAGGACGGTCGTTCCTTTGCCCTCGCCGATTTCGATCAGGACGGCCGGCAGGAAGTGTTCCTCAAGAATCGCAACAGTCCGCAGTTGCGCCTTCTAAGAAACGCCACGGAGAATCTCTCGGCGTCGATCTCCTTTCGCCTTCGCGGCACGAAAAGCAATCGTGACGCGATCGGCGCGGCAATCACGGTCGAGACTGAATTGGGTCGCCAGACCCGCATGCTGCAAGCTGGATCTGGATTTCTCTCCCAGCACAGCAAGGAAGTTTTCTTCGGCCTGGGCGAGACCAAAGGACGGGTGCGGGCTTCGGTCCGCTGGCCTAGTAGCCTGGCTCAGGAATTTCATGATCTGCCGCCCAACCACAGAGTCTGGATTGAGGAATCTTCCGAGAATTTCCGGCTCGAACCATTCAATGCGAAAGCGTCATCGCTCGATCAGCTTCCCGTCGCTCCGTCGCAGGAAGCCGAACCACTCCCTGACACGATCGAGACTTGGCTCCTCACACCTGTGGCTGCACCCGATCTTTCTCTTCCTGACTTGGCCGGACAGCCGCGCACTTTGGCCGCACTTCGCGGAAAGCCGCTGCTGCTGAATTTCTGGCTCGCCCAATCCGCAAAGTGTCTGGAGAATCTGAGACGGTTCAACCTCGTTCATGAGCGGTGGGCAGCTCGCAGTCTCCAGTTGCTCACCGTGAATCTTGACGATCCGCTGGATCCGGAAAACTTGAGAGAACTGGCCCGCGAACATAGGCTCTCGTTGCCTATTCTTCGCGGAACCAATGATGTTGCCGGGGTTTATAACATCCTCTATCGTTACTTGTTTGATCGCCATCGCGATTTGGGACTGCCTACCTCGTTCCTCATCGACCCGCGCGGCGACATCGTGAAGGTTTATCAGGGACTGGTGGACCCGGAGAATATCGAACGAGACTCGCGGAGCATTCCTCAAACCGACACGGATCGGTTAGCGCGCGCTTTGCCGTTTCCAGGCGCTAGCGCAACGTTTGAGTTTGGCCGAAATTATCTATCGTCTGGTTCGGTCTTTTTTCAACGAGGCTATTTCGATCAAGCTGCTGCGTCGTTCCGCATCGCGCTGCTCGACAATCCATCGAGCGCCGAGGCTTACTACGGCCTCGGAAGCGCTCAGTTGAATCTGCAGAAGCTCGTGGAGGCGCGGCGGAGTTTCGAACTTGCCGTGAAACTCCATGCTAGTTATCCCGACACTCTGGCAAACGCCTGGAACAACCTTGGCCTTCTGAACACTCGCGAAGGTCGTACGGACGACGCGATCCAGTGCTTTCAGGAGGCCTTGAGCTCAAGTCCCGATCATCTGATCGCCCTCAACAATCTGGGCAACGCGTATCGTTTGCAAAGGCAATGGGAGAAAGCTCGCGAAACTTTTCAGCGGTCGCTCGTGGTCAGCTCAGACGATCCCGATGCGAACTACGGTTTAGGGATGATCTTTGCGCAGGCTGACGACCCCTCGCGCGCCTACGACTATTTGCAGAGAGCCTTGAAGTCTCGCCCCGCTTACCCGGAAGCACTGAACAACCTCGGAATACTCTATTTGCGAACCCAGCGACGAGATGAAGCTGTCGTGAGTTTCGAAGCGTGCATCCGCGTGGCACCCGCCTTCGATCAATCCTATCTGAATCTGGCCAGAGTCTACGTTATCGAAGGTGCGCCGGAGAAGGCTCGGGCCATCCTGCTCGAACTTCTGAAGCAGCACCCGAATCACGTCCAGGCGCAAAGCATGCTGGCGCAACTTCCGAAATAGGTGTCGATGAATCGAACCCCTAATTTTTCGGCGTAGGCGCGGTCAGCAGATCCACAAACATCTTGTAAAACCTGTCGAGGTCTAAATCGACCTGCACTTCGAGCGACCGTAATTCGCCTTTAGGTTTATTGTTGTCAGTCCAGTTGAGCGTGTTGCCGTAGTTAGCGCCGTGATCCAGATCCACATCCATGAACAGCGTCTCTTTCTTGGTAATAAGAGTTGGATCGAGCCACGCCGCTGCTGTCAGCTCATCCCAAAGATAGTTGTAACTACCCCACAATCGTCCGTACTTGCCGAGATAGTTCGCCGCTGGAGAGTTGCCCGCCTTCACGCGGTTCATCAAGTCGGCGGTAAGCCTGGTCTTCACCGAAATATCCACCGGAGTGCAAACAATTTTTTTCCAAGGCGCCAGGAGCACGATGTGTGCTGCTTCTGGATCGAACCAGAGGTTAAATTCGTGGGTCGGGGAATTCACAAATTCCGGGTCATCCGTTTGCGGATTCAGGCTCGCGCCCATAAATGCCAGTTCCTTCGCCAGGCTCGCAAACGTCGGATCGATCGTAATTGCAAGCGCGAGGTTGGTCATGGGACCGCCTTCATAGATGGTGACCTGGTTGGGAAACTTATGCACCATGCGGATGAGAAAATGCGCGGCGTCTTCGTCGGCCGGCTTGGTCGTGGGTTTGCCTTCGGGCATCTCTCCTAGTTGGTCCGGTGCGTGATAAAACTTCGGCGTCCATGCTCCTAGCCAAGCGACGCTGCCATATTTCTGTTCCGCAAGCTCTGTCTCGCGTTGTCTCCTCACCAGCGGTAGTTCCGCTCCCGGGACTACAGGAATATCCGTTCGCCCGATGAGTTCGAGCATGCGCAATGTGTGCGCCAGTTCTTCCTTGAGCCACTGGTCGCCTGTCACCACCGTGATTCCGAGAACTTCCGTTTGCGGCGACTGGATCAGGAGTAGCATCGACTGCTGATCCGTTCCAGCTGGCCCAGCCGCATCCTGATCAATGATGACCTTTCGCTTCTCCTCCCCCCAGCACGCAAAGCATGACATCAATAGTACGGTGGTTATCAGGTACCGCATCCGGCAAGACTGCATTCATGGCCCCTTTGTATTTCGAAGGTAACAAATTCGTCCCACGCAACTGCGTTATGACGTTAACGTAGAGATTGCAAAAGCCGCAAGTCCGCTGACCAAGGCGAGCTTGAGGGAAGGGCATAGCAGCGGGACCAACCGGAGATCAACAAAGCCGCTCTCTTAGATTGCGGAGCGCGGTTCGAGCGACTAGAATTTTGCACTGCACAGTTATGATTCGCTTCCATCTCCCCGCAGTCTGCATCTTTACGCTGGGCGCGGCGTTTGCTCCCGCTCCTGGCCTGTCTATACAGAGGCAGACGCCTGATGCGCAAGCGGAACGAGCCGCGACGGCGACACTTCAAGGTGTCGTGCGGAATTCCGCAGGCCACCCTGTTGCCGGTGCCACCGTATCCTTGCAAGCCAAGGATGCACAGATTCTCACTGTGCATACCGATTCGACGGGAGCTTATTTTTTCCATGCCCTTCACCAAGGCAGTTACGTTGTGCAGGCAGAGTTGGCTGGCTACGAGAACGCAACTTCCAGTTCGATCGTTCTTGGTCCGAACGAAGCAAAAATGGTGGATCTTACTCTAAATTCTTCAGGCACAACCGCCGCCAAGAAATCGCCGCAGTCGCAGCCTGAGTTTTTCGACGAACCGCACTTCACCGTGGCGGGCGTAACAGACACTACGAGTCTCGGCGGACATGGTTCGGAGACGGCTGTGCGAAACCGCGAAGCGCTGGCCTTGGAGACTGCATCTCTCGACAAACAACCCGTCTCCGGTTCCGCGGCCAATTCCTCGAGCGCCGATACAGAGAAATCTTTACGTGAGGCTGCTGCCCGCCAGCCTCAAGACTTCGACGCGAATTATCGGCTCGGCAGGTTTCTGGTTGAAGCCGCGAAGGCACAAGAGGCGCTTCCATACCTGGAACGGGCTTCACAGATGAGTCCCCGCAGTTTTGACAATGCTTACGAGCTGGCGCTGGCTTACGGCCGAAGCGCGGATTTAGCTCAGGCACGCAGCAGCGTACGAGCTCTGCTCGCCGATCAGACCAGATCTCCTCAGGAAAAGGCCGAACTGCATCACCTGCTCGGCGATCTTGACGAGAGACAGGACAATGCCCTTGAGGCGGTACGCGAATATCAGAACGCAGCCGAACTCGACCCCAGCGAAACCAATTTCTTCGACTGGGGCGCCGAGCTCCTTACCCATCGTGCAGCGGAGCCGGCCATCGAAGTTTTTACAAGAGGCAATCGTCTGTTCCCCCGTTCGGCGCGGATGCTGTCTGGCCTGGGCGCGGCTTGGTACTCCCTCGGTTCCTTCGATTACGCCGAGCAGAGCTTCTGCGAAGCTTCCGACCTGAATCCCGACGATCCCAATCCCTACCTGTTGATGGGAAAAATGCAAGCCGCGGAGACCGCGCCATCGCCTGCGATTCTGGAACGACTTGCTCGATTTGCACGGCTGGAACCTCGGAATGCGCTGGCCAATTACTACTACGCGGTCAGTTTGTGGAAGCGCCGCGGTTCACCAGAGGACGATGATTTGGATCAAATCAAGTCGCTGCTGGACAAGGCTGTCCGTCTCGATCCTAATCTCGCCGTCGGATATTTGCAGTTGGGGATCGTTTACTCGGAGCAAAAAGACCTTCCGAAGGCTATCTCTGCACTGCAACAGGCAGTCGCGGCCGCTCCTCGGTTGGAGGAAGCCCACTACCGTCTGGCGCAGCTTTTCCGTCAGATGGGAGACATCTCGAAAGCTCACTCAGAATTGCAACTTTACGAACAGATGTCAGCTGAGAAAACGCAGGAGATCGCGCGGCAGCGCCACGAAGTCCAGCAGTTTGTGTACCAGCTGCGAGACAAGCCAGCTGACTCGCAGACGCAATAGCCGAACAGGCCCAGTTCCATCTGATTTCTCAATTACAAAATTTAAGGAAAGGCTGGAAATCCAAACCAGCCTGCCCTGATTCGAAAGTGACGGCGCAGCCTGCCCTCAGAAGTTAAGCTTTAACGCAAACTGGACTAACCGCGCATTATTTACTGTTTGGTTGATCACTCCGAAGCTGGAGGGGGTATTTATGTCCTGCTCTCCAGTTCCACCGTAGCCGTTTAGGAAAAACTGCGGGTGGTTGAACAGATTGAAGAACTCGGCCCGGAACTGCAGATTCGTGGCCTCGCGGAACGACAACGGGAAGTCTTTGATCACTGAGAAATCGGTATTTACGAAACGGGGACCGTAAACCGGCGCGCGCGGGGCTGTTCCTAGCTCACCGGCGGGCGCCTGTGCGAAAGCGCAAGGGTTAAACCAGTTCTGCAACGTATGAATCTTCGTCGGGCAGCCCGTCTGGCCGCCTTCATTGCCGGCCGTGTTGGGATCGCCCACCAGGTTCGGGCGCTGAAAAGTGTTCCCGTTGTAAGAGAAGAAGACGCCCGACCCATCGCCGCTATCGACCACAAATAGCGGGAAGCCCGAAGTAGCTCTCTCGATAACGTCCAGCTGCCAATTGCCGAGGATCGTGTTGGTCGCTCCGTTCCAGTCGCTCCCGTAGCGCTTGCCCTTCCCGAATGGCAACTCGTAGAGGACGCTGGCGGTGAAACTGTCGTTGAGATTCAACTGAGACAAGCCCCAATCCAGTTTGTTGAATCCGGGGAGCGGGTAGTACATCGCGCCTGGGTTCGTACCCAATCCATCGGTCAGGCCCGAATCGAAATTACGAGAGTATGTGTACCCGAACAAAGCGTAGAGCCCGTGCCGCGTGCTCTTGGTCTCAGCCTTGACCTGGAGGGAATCATATCGAGCCGCACCAATACTGTTGTTGGTGTCGACACTCTGGAAGGGCGCGGCGTAGGGAAACGACGGGAAGCCGCAGCCTACCGTGTAGCCCTGAACTACGCCGCATGCGCTGGGAGACGACAAGTTCTCGTTCAGTTGGCTCACCAGAATGTGGGCGCTGCGTGAGCCACCATAACCCACCGTGAGCACCACATTTCCCGGCAACTGGCGCTCAACATTCAAATTGAATTGCTGAATGATCCCTTGTTTGAAATCGCGGTTCTGGGATTGAATCGTACCCGTGTACGATTGAGGGTTCACAGGCGAGGTATAAACAGCACCGCCCGCGACGGGCGTGGTTGAAGGCGTGCCAGCCGGGAGAAGGAAACCACCAGAGAGAGAACCGGCCGCAACGCCATAGGTTAAACAAAAAGTACAGGCATCCACTTCCGCATAGAACGGAGGATTCTGCCACAGTCCCTGACCGCCCTGATTCCACGCGGAATCGTGGACGATTCCATAACCCCCGCGAATTGCGGTTTTGTCACTACCCATCGGTTTCCACGAGAATCCAATGCGCGGCTCCAAAGAGGTTTTGTCGAATTGAATGCCCACCCGCCCGTCGGTAGGGACGCAGACCGTACAGCCACTCAATGCGGGGCTGTTTTTCGGAACGTACCACAGCAGGTTTTGGACGTCGAAGTTCGCCTGCCGATTCTGCACTTCGGTTTCTGGCGTGGCCAAAGCCCAGGCAAATCCCAGATTGAGAGTTAAATTGCTAGTTACGCGCCAATCGTCCTGGACGAAGGGGCGAACCAGTTTCCAGCGGCGCCCCGTGGTGGCCCCGAGAAATGTTTGGTCGTGGGCCGCAAAAACGCCGAGTGCCCCTATGAGCGTGCCGGCAATGTCGTCACCGGTTCCAGAGCCATCCTGTACGATAAAACCATCCTGAAACGCGTTGTTTCTTACGTTCATTTCCTCGGCGCGAAACACGGCGCCGAACCGAATGTTGTGCTTACCCCGAATCAGATCCAGCGTATCGGAAGCTGAATAGACGTTGGTTCCCCCCTGGTAAGGCGCATATCCCCGATCCCCAATAGAAAAGTAGGCGGTCATATCGAACGAAGTCAGGCCGCAACTCACGCACTCCTGGGGCGCCTGATTGAGACTCGCGGGATAACCGGTAATGCCATCGCACGAACTGGCCAGATCTGCGCCGGGAATTCCGAGGAGCGCCGCTTCGCACGTGCCGGTGCCAAAGGAAAGAATGTGGTTGAAAATGCGGTTATACCCAACATTGACCTGGTTAATCATGTTGGCGGAGAAAACGTGAGTTTCCGAGAGCGCCAAATTGCGACCGTGGTTTTCGATATGCTGGTTGCTGCCAAAGGCATTTTGTTCTGACCACGTGGGCGAGCCGCCGGGAACGAAATTCGTGGCCTGATCGTAGCTGAAGCGCGCAAATGCCGAGTCCTTACTGGAGAAATTGTGATCCAGGCGTACGTCCCAAGTGCCTTCGTTCAGCTTCCTTACCGGCGCATTGACGTAGTTGTAGCCTGGGGCGTTCGCATTGGGCGCGGGATAAAGTTGAACCACCTTCGCGGCGATCGGATTAATCATGGCCGCCGGAATTACGTTGCAGGATGTTCCGGCTATTTGGGTTCCATCCGGATTCACTGGCTCGGCTACATTGGTGTTGCCCACGCACTGAAAGGGTTTACCAGCGAAAACATTACTAATGTTGGGGAAGCCGTTCGCGTTCAGCGTGGGTGCGCCTGCGCCAAATCCGGGCCGGGCAAGGCCGGAAGGATCGTTTGTGAAGTCGTAATCGCCGTTGGCATCAGGCGTCGTCATCGCAGGGCTGGGAACGAAACCGGTGAAAGGCACACCTTTCCGCTGCATCTTGGCCTGATAGTCCAGAAAGAAGAAGGTCTTATCCTTCTGAATCGGGCCGCCCAGCGAACCGCCAAACTGGTTCAGATTAAATTTCTCCACCGAGGTAGCAAAGTAGCTGCGGGCATCCAATTTCGTATTGCGAAAAAACTCAAACAGCGACCCGTGAAAATGGTTCGATCCCGATTTCGTGGTAACCAATACGGTGGGTCCTGCTCGTTCTCCGTATTCGGCGGAATAGTTGTAAGTCAGAACCTTGAACTCCTGGATGTCATCAATCGAGGAGAAAATCGCAATTCCGCCTTCATCCAGCTGATTGTTGTCGTTGCCATCGAGCAGCCAATCCGTCTCCTGCTCACGCGAACCGCCCGAGGAAAGCGAAAAAGAACCGCGCGTCGCGGCTTCGCTGCTGGCAGCGCTCGTGAAGAAACTGACCGGGCTGGTCGAGGACGTCGTGCCCGGCGTCAAGGTTGCCAGCTGAGTAAAGTTGCGGCCGTTCAGCGGCAAGTCCGCGACCTCTTCGGAGGTGATCACCTGGCCCAGCGTTGGATTAGTGGTCTCCACAGCCACTACGGTGCCGCTTACATCGACCGACGTGCTTACTGACGCAGGCGCTAGCGAGAAATCCAATTCACGATGCTCATCGACCTGAAGCCGAACATCCCTCTGCTCAGTTGTCTGGAACCCCTGCGACTGAACCCGAACGGTGTAATTCGATACGGGCAGTAACGGCACCAAATAATGTCCCGAGTCATCGGTTTTCGTCTCGCGAGAAAGCCCCGTTTCCTGCGAGGTGACCGTCACCGTCGCCCCCGAAACAACGGCTCCCGCCTTGTCAGAGACCGTTCCGGAAAAACTGCCAGTCGCTTGCCCGTACATGAGCGGACACACCGCAAAGACAAGCGAAAAGAAAACGACACCGAACAGCGCTTTCTTGTTCAGCATTGCAATACCTCTCGGCGGCCGCCAAATAACGAAGAGAGTCTCCGTCACTTGGTTGAAAACTTTCTGGGAAGTCTTAGACCGTAGAACGGCCTTATAAATGGCAAGTACTTCCAAAGTCAAGACTTTTCGGCAGCAGTAGAGGTTGCGAAGCCGCCAAATTTCCGAACCGGTACAGAAGAATATCCGCAGCCACTACTCTCACGTCTTCACCACGATTTAGCGCGGCAAAAGGGAGTGGCTGCTGACCGGCTCGGAATTACTCACCGTAAGGAACCCAGATGTTCTTCACCTGAGTTGCGTGCTGCAAGAACCATCGGCCTTCCGCTTGGTTCGCATCAAACCAATCGATAGCGCGGCCTTCGTTGGTAAAGACCTGCTTCAGATTTCCCACGGAATATGATTTCGCTGCCACGGCACTGGGTTCGTCCGAAAAACACCAGATTGCATCAACATCATCGTGTTCCGCGATCGTTTTCAGAAGCTGGGATGTGTAGCCTGTGACGATATTGACGGCCCCATCAGACAAATCACTTGTATCGAAGACTTGGTAGAGATCTCCAATGATCAACGGGTATGTTTCCGAAGGCACGACGACTGTAGTGTTCCCCATCGCCAAAACGGGTAAGACGAGAGAAAGGAATCCCAAAAGCGGCGCACTGTTCGGACAAATAATTCCCACTGTCCCGATCGGCTCATTCATCGCTATCGCTATGGTTCGCGACGGAGGGTTGTGCACCGCGCCATCGAATTTGTCGGTCCACGCGGCGTAGGAAAAGATGCGCTCGATGCTCGCCGTGACTTCTTTAGCGGCCTCGTCTTCGCCAACTGCCGCCGCCAACCGTCGAGTGATTTCCTCCCGCCGCAATGACAGATTTTCTGCCATGTAGTAGAGCACTTGCGCGCGATTGTGAGCCGTAGTCTTGGCCCAGCTCGTCCCTTTGCGGGCGGCCTCAACGGCATTCCGGATATCTTTTCGGTTGCCCAGGGGCGCTTCACCGAGCAGTTCGCCGTGTCGGCCGCGCACTTCAAAACTGTAGCCGGAATCGGGTCTCGCTTGCTTCCCTCCGATGTAGAGCTTCACCGTGCGGTCGATCGCCGAATCCGCCATTTCTCCATTGGTTGACTCTTTTGGTTTGCGCTCCTCAGAGGGAAGCGAAGGCGCGCGCTTGAACCACGACGGTTCGAGATACTCAAGCAAACCCTCCCGGCCTCCCTCGCGTCCATAGCCGCTTTCGCGGTAACCGCCGAATCCACACGCCGCGTCGAACATGTTCGTACAATTCACCCACACCACACCGGCCTTAATTTGCGCCGCCACCTGCAGCGACACGTTGATACTCTCGCTCCACACACAGGCCGCCAGTCCGTATACCGTGTTGTTCGCCAGCTCGACGGCCTCGGCGGGAGTGCGAAATGTCATTGCTGCGAGCACCGGACCGAAAATCTCCTGCTGTGCCACGACCGACGCGGGATGCACATTACTCAACAAAGTTGGAGGAAAGTAGAGCCCGCGCGATGGCAATTCGTTCTGCGGTTGCCAGCAAGCCGCCCCTTCCGCAATTCCTTGATCCACCAGGCGACGAATGCGCTCCAGTTGCACAGGCGCGACTATGGCCCCGATATCAATGGCCTTATCGAGAGGCGGACCGACGCGGAGCGTGCTCATGCGGTCCCGAATCTTCTCCATGAGCGTTTCAGCAATGCTCTCCTGCATCAGCAGCCGCGAGCCCGCACAGCAGACCTGCCCCTGGTTCAGCCAAATTCCATCCACCAAACCTTCCACTGCGCTATCCAGGTCGGCATCCTCGAAAACTACGAACGGAGACTTGCCGCCCAGCTCTAGCGAGAGCTTCTTGTGACTTTTCGCGGTCGCACTGCGAATCGCGCGCCCCACCTCGGTGGACCCAGTGAACGCGATCTTGTCGACGTCGGGATGCTTCACCAGCGCCTCGCCCGTAGAACCGTCGCCGGTGACGATGTTGACCACTCCTGCTGGCAGGCCGATCTCCTGGCAAATCTCGGCAAACGCAAGTGCGGTCAGCGGAGTGAATTCCGCAGGCTTCAGTACAGCGGTATTGCCAGTAGCAATGGCGGGCGCGATTTTCCACGCCAGCATGAGCAATGGAAAATTCCACGGGATGATTTGGCCGACCACTCCGCACGCCTCGTAACCGGGAAACTCTGAATCGAGCAACTGCGCCCATCCAGCGTGATGATAAAAATGCCGGACTACGAGCGGGATATCGATGTCGCGGCTCTCGCGAATCGGTTTACCGTTATCGATGGTTTCAAGTACCGCGAGCCGCCTCGAATGTTTCTGAATAGACCGGGCCATGGCATACAAATAGCGCGCGCGCGCATGCGGCGTAAGAGATTGCCACTTCGGAAGTGCTTTTCGCGCCGCCTCGACCGCGGCATCAATGTCCGCCGCCGATCCCTGCGCGGCCGCCGCGATTTTTTCTCCGGTCGACGGATCGGTCGTGTCGAAGAATTGGCCTTCGATTGGTGGGCGCCAATCACCGCCAATGAAGTGACCGAACCGGCGTTGATGCTGGTCGAGCCAGACCAGTGCGTCTTTCGGATCCTCCGGCGCCGGGCCGTACTCCATGGTAAGAAACTTTTCGGCTATGCTCATTCCGCTTTCGACCCCGATCTTTGCCCGCGCGGGCTGACTTATGCCATCGGATGGCGATAATCTGCCGAGTAGCGCCCGGTGGCATAGTGTTCCAACTGCCGTTCAATGTCGTTTAGAAGTCCGCTGGCCCCGAAGCGGAAGAGGCTCGCTTGCATCCAGGAGGTTCCCAGCTCTTCCTTCATAAGCGCCAACCATTCCGTGGACTGCTTCGCCGTCCGAATTCCTCCCGCTGGTTTGAAACCCACCGCCATGCCGGTTTCCTGGGCGTACTCGCGAATGGCTCGCGTCATCACAAATCCGACGGGGAGCGTGGCGTTTATCGATTCCTTGCCAGTTGAGGTCTTAATGAAATCCGCGCCTGCCATCATTGCCACAAAACTTGCCCGCGCTACGTTGCGCAGCGTGAGCAGGTCGCCCGTGCCCAGAATTGCCTTCATGTGGCAGCACCCGCACGCCTGCTTGAACTCTGCCACCTCGTCGTAGAGTTCCTGCCACCTGCCGCCGAACACGTGAGCTCGGGTGATCACGATGTCGATCTCATCGGCACCCGCTTCCACGGAGCGGCGAATCTCTGCAACTCGTTCCTGCACCGGCGAAAGCCCGGCAGGAAATCCCGTGGAAACAGCGGCCACTCGCACGCCGCTGCCCTCGAGCGCTCGCACCGCAGTTTCAACGAAGCGGTGATACACGCAGGCGGCTGCCACTTTGATGTTCAGCTCTTCGATATGAAGGCGCTCTAGAATTTCACGCTGAATCGGTTGCCGCGCCTTGGCGCACAGCCGCCGCACGCGGTCGTCCGTGTCATCTCCAGAAAGCGTAGTCAGATCCATGCAGGAAATGGCGCGCAGAAGCCAGGCGGCTTGCCATTCTTTCTTCACCGTTCGACGTGTAACGTGTGTTTGCGCTCTTCGTTCCACCGCGCTGGTGTTCACACGAACCTGTTTTACCCAATCGAGATTCAAGGGAATGCCGCGATTTGTTAGCAGCGGACGCCCGGAGAGCGTAGCGATCGGTGCTTCCGAATCTGGCACGAGTTTGTCCGGCGCTCCTCCAGTGGGGTGATCAGCTATACCATAACGTTTCTTGTGTTCCTCTGACATCGCTCTTGCAATTGTACGGCAGAAGCTCAGCCGGCCGAAGTTTTCTGCTATAGTTTCGTTCCTCGGAGGTCGCGTCTCATGCCTAGAAACGTGCGCTGTGCCTTGATTCAAGCCAGCAATGCGCTCAGCACCGAACGTCCGCTTGCCCAGATCAGAAAGGCGATGATCGACAAGCACCTGAAGTTGATCGAACAAGCCGCGCGAAAGAAGACGCAGATTCTCTGCCTGCAGGAACTTTTCTATGGCCCTTACTTTTGCGCGGAGCAGAATGCGCGTTGGTATGAACTGACAGAGCGAGTGCCCGACGGTCCCACCGTGCGCATGATGCAGAAACTGGCCTCCAAGCATCGCATGGTGATCGTGGTTCCAGTTTACGAGGAGCACATGCCCGGCGTTTATTTCAATACCGCCGCGGTGATCGATGCCGACGGCCGTTATCTGGGAAAATACCGCAAGCATCACATCCCGCACTGCCATCCCGGTTTCTGGGAGAAGTTTTATTTCACTCCTGGCGATCTGGGGTACCCGGTTTTTGATACTAAGTATGCGCGCGTCGGAGTTTACATTTGCTACGACCGGCATTTTCCCGAAGGCGCACGTATTTTAGGATTGAACGGTGCCGAGATTGTTTTCAATCCCTCGGCCACAGTCGCTGGTCTCTCAGAATATCTGTGGGAACTCGAGCAGCCCGCGCATGCCGTAGCCAACGGCTATTTTGTGGGAGCGATCAACCGCGTAGGCGTCGAGAAACCGTGGAGCATTGGAGAGTTTTACGGCAAAAGCTATTTCTGCAATCCACGCGGCAAAATCATCGCTCAGGCCAGCCGCGATAAAGACGAACTGATAGTGGCGGATCTCGACTTGGACATGATTGCAGAAGTCCGTAAAGTCTGGCAGTTCTTTCGTGATCGACGCCCGGAGAGTTATGGCCCGATTACCGCGCAAACGGGAGAAGCGGCGGCCGCGGACTGAGGCAGAACAGCTACGCGCTATTTCGTGATTAGATTGCGCGATTCCTTCCGGGATAAAACTCTAACGCATGACGACGCACGACGTCTCTCATCCTCGATCCAGCATTGAGTCCAGTTCTCTCTATAATCCTGACCTTGCGCCTGTCAGCGCCGAGCGTCGGCATTGGGGCACGTATAACTTTGCGGCGCTGTGGATTTCAATGTCCGTCAACATCCTCACCTACATGTTGGCGGCGAGTTTGATTCAGGGTGGGATGAACTGGAAGCAAGCAGTGATGACGATCTTTAGCGGCAACGTGATCGTGCTGGTTCCCATGCTTCTGAATTCGCATCCTGGCGCCAAGTACGGAGTTCCGTTTCCCGTGTTAGCTCGTGCCTCATTTGGAGTGCTCGGCGCCAACCTGGCCGCCGTACTCCGCGCTCTGGTGGCGTGCGGCTGGTTCGGCATTCAGGCCTGGATCGGCGGGGAAGCAATCAGCACTTTGCTGGCTACGCTCGCACCTGGATGGAAGAATTTTCCCTACGCCACTGCCGTTTGTTTTTTTATCTTCTGGCTGATCAACCTGGCCGTCATTCTGATGGGAATCGAATCCATCCGAATTCTGCAAGGGATTAGTGCGCCCGTATTGCTCGTTGTCGGTCTGCTGCTTTTAGCGTGGGCCTATCACGGAGCGGGCGGCTTCGGTCCTATGTTAGCTGCACCCTCGCGGTTCCGGAACTTTCCCGACTTTCTGAAGTTTCTAATCCCGGCCTTGAACGGCACCGTAGGCTTCTGGGCCACGGTCTCGCTGAATATTCCCGACTTCACGCGATTCGCCCGGAATCAACGCGAACAGATCATCGGCCAGGCCCTGGCACTGCCGACAACTATGACTCTTTACGCTTTCATCGGTATCGCCGTCACCTCGGCCACAGTCGTCATTTATGGAACGGCCATTTCTGATCCCGTTCAGTTGCTGAGCCGTTTTCATTCTCTCGTGGCCGTGGTGATTTCGCTGATCGCGATTCTGCTGGCCACGCTGAACGTCAACATTGGCGCCAACGTCGTATCGCCCGCGAATGACTTTTCTAATTTGTGGCCTCGGAGAATCAGTTTTCGCACTGGCGGAGTCATCACCTGCTTGATGGGCGTAGCGATGATGCCGTGGAAGCTGCTGGCGAACTACAACACGTTTATCCTCGGCTGGCTCGGTGGCTATGCCGCTTTTCTCGGGCCAGTCGCGGGCATCATGATCTGCGATTATTTCCTGATTCGCAAGCGTGTGCTGCAGGTGGATGATCTCTATCTTCGCGGGGGTATCTACGAGTATTCAAGAGGATTCAACTGGCGCGCAGTGATTGCGCTTGCGCTCGGGGCTGGCACGGCGCTGATCGGATTAGAGGCGCCGTCGGTGCGTTTCCTTTATGACTATTCCTGGTTCGTCGGCTTTGCGGTTTCCTTCGGTCTCTATTATGCGACGATGAAATTTCAGCGCTCAGCAGCGCTCTCTCCGATAGCTACCCGTTGAGCGTTCAGCGCTTTCCCGCTTTCCGGAAGGTCGGTAAAACCTCCCGTCGGTATACCTCCAGCGATTCTTCTTCATCTCCACACATCAAATACAGATTGAACTGAGTAACTCCAACGCTAGCCAATTTTCTAATTTTCTCATGATGCGCTCTCACAGGTCCGACCACACAGAAGCGATCCACTACTTCGTCGGACACGAAATTCGCGTTCTCACTTTCAACCACACAATGATGCAGATAGTCGTAACCGCCGCGGTCCTGCACGTAGGAAGTGAGCGCCGCCGGCAAGTCCTCAGGCTTGTATTGCCGAATCAGATCCATCACATGGTTGGAAACCAGCGCCGGAAACCAGCGCACGCGCTCCCGCGCCGTCGCCAGATCGTCAGAAACCCAAACCGGAGCCGCCGCCATCACTTCGATTTGATTCGGATCGCGGCCTGCGGCAATCGCCCCGTCTCTCACGAAACCAAGGCACCAGGAAATCAGATCAGGATCGGCGAACTGCAAAATGATCCCGTCTGCAACCCGCCCAGCCATGTGCAATACCTTCGGTCCGTAGCCAGCAATCCAAACTCGTGGAGGAATCTTCGCCCAAGTGAGGCGCGTCGCTTGACCTTCGTATTCAATTTCCTTGTTGCTGGTGAGGTCGCGAAAGATCTTTACTGCAGTCTCCAACTGAGACCAACTTACAGGTTTCTTTCCGAGCACCCGTCTCGAACTGTCTCCACGTCCGATCCCCAGTTCCATTCTGCCGTCGGAAATCAAATTCAATGTCGCGAACAGACTGGACGTAACCGTGAGATCTCGGACCGCGGGATTCGTAACCAGCGTTCCGAGGCGCATCCGCTCCGTATTAGCCGCCATCAGAGTAAGCAGCGGATACGGGTCCATCCACAACACGTGCGAGTCGAAAAGCCAACCATACTCGAAACCCGCAGCCTCGGCCTGACGCGTCAAACCCAAAATGCGCTCAACTGAAATGTCTGGCTTTAGCGTGATGCCGAACTGCATGGACGCCCCTTTCATCACTTCCGGAAATTATGAAGAAGTGAAGTCCGGCAGTTTAGCATAGAATCCTTTTTTCATCTCCGCCATGGTTGGAGGCTTTCGATGGGCTTTGACACGATCATCGGCAACGGATCGGTCGTAACTGCAACGGACACTTACGTCGCCGATGTTGCAATTGCGAATGGCAAGATCTCAGCCATTGGCAAGGATCTTCCTCGAGAGAATGCTACGAAGATCCTTGATGCTTCAGGAAAATATGTTTTCCCGGGGGGCATCGATGTCCACACCCATCTGGATATGCCTTTCGGCGGCACCACCAGCGCCGACGATTTTGAAACCGGAACACGAGCCGCAGCTTTCGGTGGAACCACCACTCTGATCGACTTCGCCATCCAGTACAAAGGCCAGCCCTTGCGGGAAGCCTTCGACACGTGGATGGACAAGGCCTCAAGAAAGGCAGTCTGCGATTATGCTTTCCACTGCATCGTTACCGATATTGGTAATGGGCAACTGCAGGAAATGAATGCTCTGGTTGCCGAAGGCGTGACCAGCTTCAAACTTTTCATGGCCTATCCCGGCGTATTCATGCTCGATGACGCCAGCATTTTCCGCGCGCTGCAGACCACAGCGAAGAACGGCGGCCTCATTTGCATGCACGCCGAAAACGGAAGCGCGATCGACGTCATCGTGCAGCAGGCGCTGGCAGAAGGGAAAACGGCGCCGAAGTATCACGCTCTCACTCGCCCCACCACGGCGGAGGCTGAAGCCGTCTCCCGCGCCATTGCGCTTTCAGAGATGGCCGGGGCCCCGATCTACATTGTTCATCTGAGCTGCAATGATGCGCTCGAGAAAGTTCGGGAGGCGCGCGACCGTGGTCTTCCGGTCTATGCCGAGACATGCCCGCAATATTTGTATCTATCGATCGAAAACTTTGATGTGCCCGATTTTGAAGGAGCGAAGTATGTATTTACTCCGCCGCTTCGCGAAAAATGGCATCAGGAGAAGCTCTGGAACGGACTGAGGCGTGACCATCTGCAGGTGGTGTCGACTGATCACTGCCCCTTCTGCTTCAAGGAGCAGAAAGAACTCGGACGCGGCGACTTCACCAAGATTCCAAACGGTGGCCCGGGGATTGAACATCGCATGAGTTTGATCTACTCGGGCGGCGTGGCTCAAGGCCGATTCAGCGTGAATCGATTCGTTGAACTTGTTTCCACGACTCCGGCAAAGCTGTTCGGCTTGTATCCGCGCAAGGGCACGATTGCAGTCGGGAGCGACGCTGATCTCGTGATCTTCGACCCCAAACGTAAACATACCATCAGCGCCAAGACTCATCACATGCGCGTGGATTACTCCATGTTCGAAGGCATCCAAGTGACCGGCACGCCCGACGTCGTCGTTTCCCGTGGACGCGTTGTGGTGGACGAAGAGAAGTTTCTAGGCCGTTCTGGACAAGGCGAATTTCTAAAGCGGTCAACTTACTCCCAGGTGAATGGTTAGTTTGGCTGATCGCGAGCGAACGATTCTAGTGCAGGGCTGAAAACAGAGCTTCCTTCCAACGCGTTGTGTCGACGCTCCAGCACACTTTTGATTTGTGATCCGTCTGCAAAGTCTGCGCCCAAATTGCTCGGTTGCGTTCGTCTGTCGCCACATCCAGACGATCCACCACGGTCATGCCTCGCGTCAATTCGCTTTGCGTCTCCACTTCCACGTAGTGTTCGCTCCACTCTGTTCCAATACTCGGGTCGAGAGCGAGGCACATCGTCACCGGATCAGGCAGGCAAATTCCGTCCTCTCCGGTTTGCACTTTAAGAGCATGACGGGCGTGACTGTTGCATTCGATGGCAAACCGGCCAAGCGCAGTGCCGAATCCTTCAATGATTCCAATATCGCTGTCATTCACCACGGCCTCGCCACGCGACAGTTGCCAACCAATCAACTCGATCGGAAGCCCGCTCAGCGTGACGATGCGCGCGGCCTCAGGATCTACCCAGATGTTGTATTCGGCTGCGGGTGTCACATTCCCTTCACAGCACGGCGCCCCTCCCATGACCACGCAGCGGCTGACCTGCACAGCGATGCTTGGTTTTTTTGTCAGCGCGAGAGCGATATTGGTGAGTGGTCCCAGCGTAACGAGGACGAGTCCGGGATTAGCTTCGATTGTCCGGATGATTGCGTCAACAGCGTGCAACAGTTCAGGAGACCGGGAAGGTGCCCGATAATGGTGATCTCCTAATCCGTCGCGACCATGAAACCAAGTCGCATTCGTATACGGACGCAGCAACGGTTTTTCGGCGCCAACATAGACCGGAACATCAGCTTTGCAGAGTTCAATGGTGTAAAGAGCATTGCGAGTAGCCTGCTGCACATCCACATTCCCCGCCACCATTGTGATTGCAGCCACCCGGACATCAGGGTCGCGCAGAGCCATGATGAGCGCCACGGCATCGTCGGAGGCTGTATCGGTATCGATCAGAAAGGTGCGCGGCACACGGTTAGCATAGCAAACCGCCGCGGAACTAGTTCTTAGAGCAGCATGCCCGCGATCGATGCTGACATAAGATTCGCCATCGTTCCCGCCAGCATTGCCCGAATTCCCAGTCGAGCCAGTTCGCTTTTCTTGTTCGGAGCGAGCGCTCCAATGCCACCAATCTGAATTCCGATGGAGCTAAGGTTCGCGAAGCCGCAAAGCGCGAATGTTGCAATCGTAAATGAGCGGGGATCGAGTGCAGCCTTCATCGGTCCAAGCATGGAAAACGCCACCAGTTCGTTCAGCACCATCCGCGTTCCAAGCAGGGTCCCAATCACCCCGCAATCGTGCCAGGGAACACCAATCACCCAGGCAACTGGAGCGAATACAGCCCCGAAAATCTTTTCCAGACTTTCCGGAAACCAGGCTACCCAGTGATGAATTCCACCGAGGATGCCGTCCGCCAGCGCGATTAACGCCAGGAACGCAATCAGCATAGCTGCGATGTTCAAAGCCATATGCAGCCCGTCGGTTGTTCCGCGGGCCACCGCGCCGAGCAGATTCTCTTGCTTCTCGGTTTGCTCTTCACCTTCCGGCATAACCACTCGTCCCGCAGTTCTGGGCTGCTCGGTTTCAGGCACCAGCATCTTCGCCATGAGCAGCGTGCCGGGCGCCGTCATGATAACCGCGCTCAACAAATGTTTCGGCTCAATGCCAAACGCGATGTAGGCGGCCATGATTCCCCCGGAGACATGCGCCATGCCGCTGGTCATCACCGTCATGAGTTCTGAACGAGTGAGATCGTGCAGAAACGGCCGGATGGTCACTGGCGCTTCCGTCTGTCCCATGAAAATGCTGGCCGCGATGTTGAGCGATTCGGCGCCGCTGGCGCCCATCACCCGGGTCATGACCCAGGCGGCAATCTTAATGACGAACTGCATTACGCCGAAGTGATAGAGCACCGCAAAAAACGCGCAGATAAAAATAATGGTAGGCAGTACCTGAAAAGCAAAATAGAAACCGAGATGGGAGCTTTGCTTCCCCAAATCGCCGAAAACAAACTGCGATCCGACGTAGGAGTAGCTGAGCAACCGACTGACCAGATCGCCGGCCTTTTGAAAAACTCGTCGCCCGGCATCGATCCTCAACACCACCACAGCAAAGGCGAACTGGAGGCCTAGGCCCCACGCTACTGTTTTCAGGCGAATCGCGCGCCGGTTGCTTGAAAAGGTGTAGGCCAATCCAAGCATGGTCAACAGGCCGAGCACTCCGGTGAATCGTCCCATTCAGTTTTTTTCTCCGTTTTCTCCGATCACTCGATGGATCAACGGCCTTTTCTTACGGACCGGCGCATCGGAAATCTGATAACTCTCTGCCAGCAATTGTTGGGCACGAGCCGCGCGAGTTTCTGCATCGTAGTGAATTATCGCCAGTGGCTCGCCAGCGGACACAGCATCTCCAACTTTCTTGTGCAGTACAATTCCTACGGCCGGATCGACTGAATCTTCCTTGCGTTCGCGCCCGCCTCCAAGAATCACGCACGCGGTCCCAATCTGCTCGCACTGCAGAGATGCTAGATATCCAACCCTGGGACTCGAAATCGTCATCGTATGTTGCGCCTGTGGCAGCTTCTTCGGATCGTCAATTGTCCGCGGATCTCCGCCTTGCAGTTCCACCATCTGCCGAAAGCGATCCAGTGCTTTGCCGGAAGCAATCAATTTCTCACTCTGCTTCTTTCCGTCCGCAACATTATCCGCCGCTCCTCCCAGATGGAGCATCCATCCCGCGAGTTCAAGGCAAAGCTCCCGCAAATCCTGCGGTCCTCCTCCGCGCAAAACTTCCACCACTTCCACTACTTCAAGCGAGTTGCCGATCATACGACCCAGTGGCTGATCCATGTCCGTGATGACGGCAACCACCTGTTTGCCCATTCGTTCACCGGTTTCCACCATGAGTTCCGCCAAAAAGACAGCATCCTTTTCGCTTTTCATGAACGCCCCCGACCCTGTCTTTACGTCGAGGACGAGCGCATCGATGCCCTCTGCCAGTTTCTTGCTCATGATCGACGCGCAAATGAGATAGGGACTTTCCACCGTACCGGTTACATCGCGCAGCGCGTAGAGCTTGCGATCGGCAGGTGCGATTTCAGCCGTTTGCCCAATCATGGCGCAACCGCACACTTCAAGTACTCGGCGGAATTGAGCGACCGAAAGATTTACGTTGAAGCCTGGAATCGCCTCAAGCTTGTCCAGCGTGCCTCCTGTATGCCCAAGGCCGCGGCCGCTGATCATCGGAACCGCGACGCCCGCAGCCGCCGCAAGAGGTGCCAGCACCAGTGATGTTTTATCGCCCACACCGCCAGTAGAATGCTTGTCGACTTTTTTCACCGCCAGGGAAGACAGGTCGAGCACTTCTCCCGAATGCAGCATGGCATCGGTCAACGCTGCAGTCTCGGCGCGACTCATGCCACGCAAAACAACCGCCATCAGCCATGCCGAAACCTGATAGTCGGGAATCTCGCCCCGTGTGTATGACTGCACGAGGTAATCGATTTCACCACGAGACAGCTCACCACCGTCGCGCTTCTTACGGATCACATCGATGGCGCGGAAAGTCTGCGCTGCAGCAGGGGATGGATTCACTGCAGGCGGAACCCTTCCGGAAGAAGTTCAGTAATATGAGCAAGCTTCGGTCCCTTAGCGCCCTGGAAGAAGATCGTTGCATCAGGACCGAATTCGTAAATCACCTGGCGGCAAGCGCCGCACGGCGAACAGGGCACGCCCTGATCGTTGACCACGGAGACGGCTCGAATCTCGATCTTGGGACCGAGTTCCGCCACGGCAGAAAAAATTGCCGTGCGCTCGGCGCAGTTTGTCATTCCGTAAGAGGCATTTTCCACGTTGCAACCGGAGAAGATTCTGCCATTCGAAAGGAGAATGGCCGCTCCCACACGAAATTTCGAATACGGTGCGTGCGCATTCTTCATCACTCGCTTAGCGGATCGCAGCAATTTGGCTGAAACTTTGGCAGTCGTTACATTCTTGCGCATAAGGGAGAATGACGATGAATGAGAAATCGAGGGCCATTGTAAACCCTGATGCAGCACTCTAGTGCTTTTTATTGATTTCGATTAAGCCGAACGCGAGGCGGAACTCAGCTGCGCTCAACCACGATTGGCCGCGCTCAAATTCGCAAACAGCGCTCCTAACTTCTCTCTGTCCAGCTTGCCTTCTCGACGAACGCCCGTGCATATATCGATTCCGAACGGCCCAACTTCCCGCATAGCCTCCCGCACATTCTCCGGCTTCAATCCTCCAGCCAGAAAGAGTGGGATTTCAATCTGCTCTCGAATTTGACGACTCAGAGTCCAATCGTGCCTCCGCCCAGTTCCACCAAGTTCTTTAATCGCGAGCTTAGGGTTCCCGGAATCGAGCAGAATGGCGTCAACCTGCGCCGCCACCGCGACCGCCTCTTCGATCGACTCCTCCCCGGTCACATGCACGACCTGCACAATCGAAATCCCCGGCAACTCCCGGCGGAGATCTTCATATGAACCTCGAATCAAACAATCCACCAGTTGGAGTGTATTGGTACGGCAGCGGCGCTGCTGGGCGATGATGCTTTCCACATCTTGCAGCGCCGTGAGCAAGAAGGTTCCGACCGGCGGAGGAACTTTGGCGGCGATTTCTGCAATCTGTTCCTCTGCAATTACACCCGGCCCGCTGGGCATGGCGGAGACTAGTCCCAGCGCAGCCGCGCCATGGTCGATGGCCATTCTGGCCTCGTCGGCGTTTGAAATGCAGCAGATCTTTACCCGTGGCCGCTCGCTTGCCCGCATGCTGAGATTATGCGACCTCCGGTCAGTCAGGAGCCAGCTCGACCCCGATTGATTTTGTTCTCGCTCGGGGCTAGCATATCCCCATTATTCTCATCCGCTCGGCATCTTAGTTTCGCCTCGTGACGCTTTTTGTCTGATCTTCTGGTTGTCCAAGGAGGACGCATGGGAATCGCAGTGTCGCCGCAAATTCACCCGCAGGTCGCTGAGTTTATCGATAAGCCGCGCAAAATGCTGATCAACGGAAAATGGGTAAGCTCAATTTCCGGCAAGACCTTTCCAACCTACAATCCCGCCACCGGTGAGGTTCTCGCGCAGGTAGCGGAAGGTGATCGTGAAGACATTGAACTGGCGGTAAAGGCCGCACGTAATGCCTTCGACCAAGGCCCGTGGCGGCGCATGACCGCGTCGGAGCGGGGCCGCCTGATCTGGAAGCTGGCCGATTTGCTCGAGGCCCACACCGAAGAGTTCGGATATATCGAGAGTCTCGACAACGGTAAGCCGCTCGCCATCGCCAAGGCCGCCGATGTTCCATTGGCGGTAGATCTGTTTCGCTACATGGCCGGGTGGGCTACAAAAATTGAAGGCAACACTATTCCGATTTCCGTTCCCTATACACCCGGCGCAAAATATCTCGCCTACACACTGCGCGAGCCGGTGGGGGTCGCAGGACAGATCATCCCCTGGAACTTTCCGCTGTTGATGGCGGCGTGGAAACTCGGGCCAGCGCTGGCCTGTGGCTGTACCGTCGTATTGAAGCCGGCCGAGCAAACTCCGCTTTCGGCGCTGCGTCTGGGCGAACTTATCAGTGAAGCGGGCTTCCCCGAAGGCGTGGTCAACATCGTCCCTGGCTATGGCGAGACCGCAGGCGCCGCGCTGGCCGCTCATCCAGATGTGGATAAGATTGCGTTTACCGGTTCCACGGAGGTTGGAAAACTCATCGTCCACGCGGCGGCCGGCAACTTGAAAAAGGTTTCTCTCGAACTCGGCGGTAAGTCTCCCAACGTCGTTTTCAAAGATGCCGATCTCGAATCGGCTATCCCTGGCGCGGCGAGCGCGATTTTCTTCAACCACGGTCAGTGCTGCTGCGCCGGATCGCGTCTTTACATCGAAAAACCGGTTTTTGACCAAGTCGTGGAAGGCGTCGCCGATTATGCAAAGAAAATCGCTGTAGGCTCGGGGCTCGATCCGGAGACGCAGATGGGTCCGCTCGTTTCCGAGGAGCAGCTAAGTCGAGTCTGCGGCTATCTGGAGTCGGGATTCTCCGAGGGTGCCAAAGCCGTGGTTGGCGGCCACAAGAAAGGCGACAAAGGTTATTTCGTGGAGCCTACGGTCCTCGTGGATACCCGCGAAAATATGAAGGTCGTGAAGGAGGAAATCTTCGGGCCGGTGGTCGCAGCGATGTCATTCGATGATCCCGAGGCAATTATTCCGCGTGCGAACGACAGCGAATATGGCTTGGCCGCCGCCGTCTGGACCCGCGACATCGGCAAAGCTCATCGTACCGCCGAATACCTCCGCGCTGGCACGGTGTGGATCAACTGCTACAACATTTTCGACGCCGCCCTACCCTTCGGCGGCTACAAGCAATCCGGATGGGGCCGCGAAATGGGGCACGACGCTCTCAGCCTGTACACACAGACCAAGGCGATTTGTTCGAAAATAGCTTGAAGTTGCTGCAAAGAAAAAGGACGGCGGATTCGCCGCCGTCCTTTCTTATTTTCTGTTTCTTCACAGCGACGCTATTTTTCCATCAGGAGCACTTTCTCCGCATCATCGATCTCGGTCAGCTTGACTTCGATCACTTCATTCATCGTGGTCTGAACGTTACGTCCCACGAAGCTGGCTTCCACTGGCAGTTCGCGGTGGCCCCTGTCAATCAGCACGCATAGTTGAACCCGTCGCGGTCGGCCGTGCGCAAACAGCGCATCCATGGCCGCGCGCACTGTTCGACCCGTGAACAGCACGTCGTCCACCAGAACAATGTTCTTGTCCTCAATCGAAAACCCTATCTCACCTTCCTGTACCACTGGCTTCGGTCCAAGCGTGGAAAGATCGTCGCGATAGAAAGTGATATCCAGCGTTCCGACCGGAACCTCGGCATTGTCGATGCGGGCGATGATCTTGCCGAGTCGCTCGGCGAGCGGCACGCCCCGGCGCCGAATTCCAATCAATCCAAGTCCCTTGACGCCGTCATTCTTCTCAACAATTTCATAAGCCAGACGAACCAAGGTGCGCTCTATTTCCGAGGCTGACATCAGTTGCGCTTTCTGACGCAGCGCGGTCTTGCGCGAAGTAGACGTTTTCACATTCATGGGCAAATGGGCCTCGCGGACGTATGGTCAAAACTGAGCAGACATCACTTTAGTGGTAACTTCACAGATCTGCAAGGCAGCCCCGAAATCAGAGGCCGTCGGATTCGGTCGGAGTCACCTCTTCGGCAAGAGCCTCGCCGGGGACTGGAAAGCCAATGTGTTGTACCTTCACGATCTGCGTCAGAACGCCGGTGTCATTTTGCAGAACTCTGAGCTTGATCTCGTGAGGCGCGGCCCCTGATCCTTCAGCCGCCAAAATTCCTATTCCCTGATTTCGACCGCCCGCCTTCGCCCTGTAGAGCGCAGTGTCCGCCAGTTCAATCGCTTCTTCCGCGCAAATGGCCTCATAGGCGCGCCGGTTCCACGGAAAAGCAGCCCATCCCACGGAACAAGTCTTGCGCACGTGAATCCCATGTCCAAGATCAAACGCCTCCGATGCCATGACATCTAAAATGCGTTCGCAGAATGCCGGCGTACCGGCGGGATCGGCGGACCGCGACATGATCAGGAATTCTTCTCCTCCCCAACGCACCAGAACATCGGACTTTCGCACCACTCGCGCCAGACGCTCGGCAACTAAGTGCAGCAGCCGGTCTCCTGCGGGGTGGCCATGAAGATCGTTCACTTCCTTGAAGAAATCCACGTCCACCATAAGAAATATCAGGTCGCGGTGATCCATCTTTCGGATATCGTGACCCCGCGCCCGCTCGTAATTTCGCAACACCTGACCCGCTTCCGCCGTCAGGATTTCTTCCAAGTACCGCCGGTTCCATACTCCCGTCAACGCGTCCGTATAAGAAATTTCCTGAAGTTCAAGGTTCTTGCGTTGAAGTTCTAGGCTATGCCACCGGAGAGATTGTTCTTTACTCTCCAGTTCGTCCTTCAACTTGCACATCTCATCAAGATTGTGGTGCGACAAACGCAGCAGGTGAAGTAATTCGCGGTCCATCCAATTCTGCTTGAGGAACACCAGCGCGCCCATCAAGAACATAGCGGCCGCCGTGAGCACCAGACGGTACGACCGCACCCGTGGCGGAACATCTCCACCGAACGCCGCCCACGCCACCATAAGCGGCGTCGAAAACACGGCGACCATCGCCAGCCTTGTCGTCCACGTACTGTGGTTCCGCTGAGGTATCTGCTCGGCCTGCCCTCCTGATAATCCACGGGCCATGAAACCGACCGCCGCGAACCACGCCATGGCCGCGACCAGCGGTACATCGTATAAGCTGCCGGTATAGTACCGGTGAAAATCAATCGCCACACTCGCGAGGATCGAGCCAATACTGTAGAGCAATGCGGCTTTCAGAAATTGCCCGTAGATCGTGCGCCAGGGGCCTCCGCTGCGCCTGCAAATCGTGCCAATGCCCGCAATGAGAACGATCTGTTCGCAAGCGTAGAGCAGATCAAAGCTGCGCCCGTATGCGGCCTCATTCGGTGCCACATACTGCCAGGGAATCACGATGAACAAGTAGAGGTAAAGCCACCACGTTAGTAGCAGAAAGAAATCGACCGATCCCAGTCGCAGAGAATGGTTGTTCTGTCGCAAGTGCGGCTGCACCACCAGTGCGGCCATCATGGGGACGATGTGCAGGAATAAGACGACATCGGCGACAAACGGGTTCGGCACTTCTTGCCGCAAGAAAACTTCAAAATAGGTCCACAGAACCTGCGCGCAAAGCCACATTCCGCAGCCCAGCCCCATGAGACCCCAAAACAGTTGCTCTTTCTTGTCGCGCGTTCTGGTGTTTAAGAGGATGCCAAGCGTTGCGCACGAAAGCAGGACACATTGGGTCAGATCTCCAAAGGCGGTTAATCCAAGGCCGCGGGGGGCCAGGAGGGACACGACGGCGTGCGCGCATACCACTGCGCACACGGTTCCCGTCCACTTGCTCGGTTGCCGCACGGAGATAATTCCCACCGTAAAAGTGTATGGGCATGATTAGGTCCCGCAGGCATTACTGAAGTAATCGCCGAAGCGGTTGGGATTGTCGGGAGAAGGCGGGCCATCTAACCCATTGCGGCCGTGAACCGCTCAGCAAACCGGAAAACATCCTGGTAGGAGTTGTAGAGGGGAACCGGCGCTACCCGAAACGTATCCGATTCTCTCCAATCGCCAACAATTCCTTCTGCAGCTAGCCGTTGGCACAATGCGCGTCCGTTCTGTGGAATTCGAATTGAAAGCTGGCATCCACGCCTCTCCTCTTCTTGCGGGGTGATGATGAAAAAACTCGAGGAATGTTTCTGATTCAGCAAGAACTCCAAATAGCCGGTCAACAAAACACTCTTGCTCCGCAAATTCTCCATACCCGCTTGGTGGAAAATTTCGATCGACGCCCGCAGAGCCGCCATGCTTACAATCGACGGATTGCTCAACTGCCACCCTTCGGCGCCGGCCATAGCGCGAAACTCCGGCCCCATCTCAAAGCGCGATGTCTCGTCGTGTCCCCACCACCCGGAGAAACGCGGCAACTCCGGAGAGTTGGCGTGTCGCTCATGAACAAAACAACCGGCAACGCATCCCGGTCCGCCATTCAGATATTTGTAGCTGCACCAGACAGCGAAATCCGGACCCCACTCATGCAGTCTCAGGCGCAAGTTGCCCGCCGCATGGGCCAGGTCGAATCCGACGCTGCAGCCCCGCGCATGACCGGCCCGCGTGATTCCCGCCATATCGAACGCTTGACCGGTCGCGTAATTCACCCCTCCCAGCAGGATCAATGCGATCTCATCTCCGGAGCGCTCGATCAAAGACTCAATTTGTTCATTGCCGAGACAAGACTCTCCCGGTAGTGGATTTAGCTCAATCAGCGAAGTCGCAGGATCGAAGCCATGGAAAAGAATCTGCGATTTCACGGCGTACTGATCGGAAGGGAACGCACCCCGCTCCACAAGAATCTTGTGCCTCGCGCGCGTGGGACGGTAAAACGACACCATCATCAAATGCAGATTCGCCGTGAGTGAATTCATCACCACCACTTCGGCGGGCTCCGCCCCAATCAATTCTGCTGTTTGCTCTGTGAGCAATCGGTGGTAGGGCATCCACGGATTCTTCGCGTGGAAGTGAGCCTCTACCCCTAGCCTCGCCCAATCGTCAAGTTCGCGCTGAATATATGTTGCGGCAGTCTTAGGCTGTAGCCCCAGCGAGTGCCCGCACAAATATACGCAATCGCTCCCCGCGTATTTTGGCAGCAAGAATCTCTCGCGGTAGGCTCTGAGCGGATCGCGTTCATCCATCGCGATGGCAAAATCTTTGCCTGATTGAAAGTGAACGGCGGTCACGGCTGCAGTTCCAGTGGAGTGAGATCTCTACGAATCAATTTGTCCGCCAGTTTCCAGTCGAGATCCTCCACGCGATCAATACCATCGCAGAGTTCAACCAGCATGCGGTCCTGAATCGCACCTCGCGTCAGCGCAACGGAGTATGGAATACGATGAAACGTCACCATCGCATACTTGGGCACGAACAGCGCAGGATACATTGCTTCCAGTGCTAGCTCGACCTTCTTTCGCACCAGAAACTGCGCGTCCGCAACTCGATCTCGCATCTCTGTGAAGCTCTCAATTGCCATGTCCGCAATCGCGTCGGTATTAATCTTGCGCTCCTTCTCAAACTCCGCGAACACGCGCGGCCAATCTCCGCCGTGCTGAACAAGCAACTCGACGAGACAACTGCAATCCTCAAATCCGCAATTTATGCCCTGCCCGAAGAAAGGAACAATGGCATGAGCTGCATCCCCCAGAAGCAGGGATTTTCCTTCTACATGCCAGGGAGAGCACTTGACGGTGACCATAGCGCCAGTGGGACTCGCGGCGTAGTTGTCCCCCAATTCCGGCATTAGCCGGAAAGCGTCAGGGAATCGATCTTCAAAAAACTGCAGCACAGTCGCTCGCATGGTGAGGCTCGCGAAACTGTCTTTACCCTCAAATGGAAGAAATAAAATGCACGCGAAAGTGCCGTCGATGTTAGGCAACGCTATCAGCATGAGATTGCCCCTCGGCCAGATGTGAAGGGCATTCTTCTCCAGTCGATGCTCTCCGTTAGTACCAGCTGGAATCGTCAACTCCTTATAGCCGTAATCGAGATACCGTTGAGAAAAGTTGAAGCGATTTAGCTTGAGCATTTCTGTCCGAATCGCCGACGCGGAGCCGTCGCAGCCGATCACTACGTCGGTCTCCAGGCTCGTCTCTTCACCATTGTTCTCGTCGCGCAGTCGAATCGCGCCGGTTTTCAATTCGTATCCCGAACAGCGTTGGCTGAAGTGAATGACCGCGCCACGTTCCTCAGCGGCATTCATAAGCGCGATATTCAGCTCCGCGCGCGAAATTGAGTTGATGACCTCTGTATCATCTTTCCCATACGGTTGAAAAGTTAGCTCACCCGCAACCGAATGCATCATCCGTCCTTTCATGGGGATAATGATGCGGCGCATCCGCTCCCACAGCCCCGCCTGATGCAAGGCATGAATACCTCGAGTTGAGAGCGCCAGATTGATCGACCGTCCCGCGCTCACACGAACTCTCCGCATATCCGGACGCCGCTCGTAGATTTCCACTCCGAATCCGCGCTGCCTCAGAAGAACGGCGAGAAGGGGACCGGTCAAGCCGGCTCCGATCAGAGTCACTTTCTCGGGAGAGGATTTCATAGCAGATCGAACGAAAGGACTGCGAAGAGTAATAAAATGACGCGACACCTCATTCGGTTAGTAACGTCCTCGCCTCCCACAATTCCGGGAAGAACTTCTTGTCGAGCGTCAGCTTCAAATAAGATGCCCCCGCGCTTCCCCCAGTGCCCATGCGGATGCCGATGATTCGTTCCACCAGTTGAATGTGTCGCAGCCTCCAGCTCACCACCAGTTCGTCGAATTCTGTGAGCCGCTCGCACACATCAATCCAGTCGCGATGGTGGTGTTCATCCTTATAAAGTGCGTGCACCGCCCGGGCGCGCTCTTCGAATTGTTCCCGTTCCGTTGAGCCTGCTTGGATCGTCGACAATTTGCCGATTGCCTGCAGTGCGCCAAAAAATACGTCGCGCAACGACGGCTCTTCCAACCGGCGCTTCAGGCTTGCATAAGCCTCCGGAGTCGGCCGATGATAGCGGAGCATTTTCTTGTCCTTCAGGCCGCACAGGAATTCGATTTCACGAAATTGTTCGGACTGAAATCCGCTGGCCGGCTCCAGTAGCCCACGAAATGCAAGAAAGTGGGTGGGCAGCATTGTTTCCAGGATGGTGAACTGCTCCACCAGCACGCGCGTGATCTCCGTACACCGGCGTAACAGCCGCGCCGCTTCGTAAACTTCATCATGCGATTGCGGGGCAGCACCCGCTTTTTTCAAATTGTCGACTACGGCATCCAGATCGTGCAGCAGTTCCTTGAACCACAGTTCGTAGGTCTGATGAACGACAATGAATAACAATTCATCGTGATGGGTTGGCGAAGACTGCGGATTCTGCAACTCGAGTAATTCCGGAACTTGCAGATACGAGCTGTAACTCAGCTGCCCCGGCTCGGGTGATACCGGCGAAGCGCTGACTATTACTTCTGAACTCTTATCCGCAACTTTTGGCGACTCACCATTGAGTTTCAAGAATCGCGCCGCATTCTCGCTGAGCAACTTACTCTTTGTGTTCTGTGGCAAATGGCTTCGTCGAATGAGAGAGCCCACGTGTTCTTCGCCCAGAGGGAAAGGATAATCCGAGCCGAGCATCACCTGCTCCGCTCCCATGGTGTCCACGAGAAATCGCAGCGCCCTCTGATCGAACACGGCGGAATCCGTGTAGAAGCGATTGAGATAGTAACTAGGCGGATGTTCGCAATCACCCCGCGCAACCGGGTGATGGTGCCATGCATTCTCCAGTCGCCCCAGCAAGAATGCGAAACTTCCTCCACCGTGCGCGAAACAAATGCGCAACGTGCTCGGCAGCCGATCGAATGCGCCACTCAAAATCAGTGCCACGACAGAAAGTTGCGTCTCCGCCGGCATGCCTACCGTCCACGGCATCATGTATTTCGGCATCCGCTCGCGCCCAAACATTTCCCACGGGTGGACGAGAACCGCCGCGCCCACATCGGCACAGTGGTGCAAGAAGGTCACAACGCCGGGATCGTCGAGATTCTTGCTTCCCACATGGTTTCCGATCTGCACCCCCAGATGCCCAGCCTGCATGCATCGGCTGAGTTCCCCACAAGCGGCGTCCACATCCTGCAGTGGCACCTGGCAAAAGGATTTCAGCCTGCCCTTTCCGCGGCTGCAAAGTTCAAGCGCCGCGTCATTGAACAATCGGGCACAATCCAACGCTTGTTCAACAGGGCGCTCGTAGGCAAACAGCACCGGCGTAGCAGAGATCACCTGCAGATCGACTCCATCGCGATCCATCTCCCGCAGCCGTACCTCCGGATCCCAACACGCCGAATAAATATGGCGGAAAAATCGATCACCCACCATAATGTCGGCTTTCCCTGGCTCGGTATGCTTGATCCAGGGCCAGTCCGGGGTGCCATAGCGCGCGGCGAGGTCAGGCCATGAATTGGGGAAGAAGTGGTTATGAATGTCAATGACTTTCATTCTTCACTTGCCCGGATGGATCGTGCCGCAATGTTTGCATTTTCGCCGGCTCTCGTTGCCGTAGAACTCCTCAAAGATAGGCGGCAGATCCTTCACTATGCTCTTCAACTTCACTTCCGCCCGATAAATCAGTTGGTGGCAGTTTGGGCAATACCATTCAAACGCGTCCAGCGATCCTTCGGGCCGCGGTACTTCGATGACCACTCCAATCGTGTCCGCCGGACGCTGCGGCGAATGGCGCATGCGCTTGGGTAAGAGAAATATCTCGCCTTGTTTGATAGGGATTTCGAGCGGCGATTTTCCCGGAGTCTCAATGATGCGGAGAGAAATGTCGCCCTTCAATTGGTAGAAGAATTCTTCCGTGGGGTCGTCATGGTAGTCGCGTCGTTGATTCGGGCCGCCCACCACTGTCACCATCATTTCGCCGTCTTCCCAAACCTGAGCATTTCCTACCGGAGGCTTGAACTTGTCTCTGTTCTCGTCGATCCACGCCTGGAAGTTAAAAGCCTTCAGATTTTTTATCGATGCCATTGTCTCCCCTATTGCTGCGGCTTATACGCCGTGGCCTTGATCTCGATCAGCAAGTGCGGATGCGGCAGTTGATGCACGGCCACAGTCGTGCGCGCCGGGCCATCGAAGCCGAAGAACTCGCCATACACCTCGTTATAGCCGGCGAAATCATTCATGCTCACGAGATACGTGGAAATCTCCACCACATCTTGCAGGTCTGCTCCTGCACTCCGCAGGATGTCGCGAATATTTTCGATTACCGCGCGTGTCTGGTGGCGGATGTCGAGGCGCGTTGCGCCCAACGGATCGACTTCGGCCCCGGCAATCGTGTTGTCCGCACGACGCGCGCTCGTCCCCGATACAAGCAGGAAATCGCCAGCTCGCTTGATGTGTGGATACTTACCGCGCGGTGCCGCTTTTCCTTCGACGACTCTGCCTTCGATCCTGCTCATTCTCTTCTGGTAGATTCTCCTGGCCTGACTCAGCCTGCACTCGGCATGCTCAGAGCCGGATACAAATATTATTCAGCTCGGAATAGAAGTTCAACGAATGCATCCCACCTTCGCGGCCAATTCCAGAAAGCCCCGCTCCACCAAATGGCGTTCGCAGATCGCGCAAGAACCAGCAATTTACCCAAGTGATACCGACATTCATCTGCTGCGCCACGCGATGGCCACGTCTCAAATCGCTGGTCCAGATTGAAGCCGCAAGTCCGTATTTCGTATCGTTGGCCATCGCCACCGCTTCCTCTTCGGAATCGAACGGCGCAATGTGACAGACAGGCCCGAAAATTTCTTCCTTCACGCACCGCGCTGATTCCGGAAGTCCAGTATAGATGGTGGGTTGAACGTAGAAACCGCGGTCACGGCCGTCGCCGAACTCCGGCACGCCTGCGCCAGTAATCACCGTCGCCCCTCCCTCGCACGCAAGCTGGAAGTACGAAAGAACTTTCTCACGATGCTGTGCGGAAATCAGCGGTCCCAAATTCGTTCTTTCGTCGTTCGGCCAGCCCAAATGCAGATGCTCTGCCTTTCTCTTCAGCGCCTCCACGAATAGGTCGAAAATCCTCCGCTCTACATAAACTCGCTCCGCGCACAAACATACTTGCCCTGTATTCAGAAACACTCCGTCGGATAATCCATCGACGGTCTCTTCGAGGTTGCAATCAGCAAATATGATTGCCGCATTCTTTCCTCCCAACTCAAACGAAACTGGTTTCACGGTTGGTGCTACGGCTTTCATGATGGCGGCGCCCGTCTGCGACTCACCGGTAAATGTGATCGCGTCCACGCCTGGATGTTGAGTAAGAAACTCGCCCGCAGAAGCAGGACCGAACCCATGCACCACGTTGTAGACGCCATTTGGAATTCCCGCGTCCTGCATTGCCTCCGCAAGCAGCGTTGCGGTGGCCGGAGTCTCTTCCGAAGGCTTGGCGACCACGGTATTTCCGCAAGCCAGCGCCGGCGCAACTTTCCAGGTGAGCAGCAGCAGCGGCAAATTCCACGGAGTAACAATCCCGACAACTCCGAGCGGCTTGCGCACCGCATAGTTCAAAGCATTCGTCCCGTCCGCTGTTTCCGTCTCAAACGATTCCAGGCCGGCCATCTTTACTAAGTCGGCAAAGACGCGGAAATTTGCCGCCGCGCGAGGAACATCGAGCTTTGACGCCAGCGAAACTGGCTTGCCTGTGTCGGCGACTTCGGCCTGAACGAAGCAATCAAATCGCTTCTCAATCGCATCCGCAACCTCGTGCAACCGCGCCGCCCTTTCGCGGATTCCAAGCCGTCCCCACTCTCCCTGCAGCGCGTGCCGAGCAGCCTGCACAGCCTCATCCACTTGAGCAGCATCGGCCTCGGCGACTTGTGCAATCACCGTCCCGTCCGCCGGATTGATATCCGCGAACTCTTCTTTCCCGGGCACGAAGCTGCCGTCAATATAATTTTGAATTAACTTCACGAGATCCTCAGGCGGGCCTTGGCAATCGTAGCAGCCAAGCTAAAACGAGGCAATCGGATGGCAGTTAACTCTGTCGTTGTTGCAGGTACCGCTGCAACGCATCTTGCCAGGTGGGCATTTCAACTCCCAGAGCTTGCCTGCGAGAAGGCGACAATACCGAGTAAGCCGGTCGCGGCGCAGGCCGCGCCATCTGCGCACTGCTCACCGGTCGCACAGTTGTCGTAAGGCCTGCGCTTCGGACAATCTCTCGCGCAAATTCAAACCATGTGCAATCTTCCGTATTTGTAACGTGCACAATTCCCTGGGCATACTGTCTGCACAACTGTTTGAGCCCCCGTGCAAGGTCGGTCACGTAGGTCGGAGAGCCACGCTGATCGTTGACTACATCCAGCGCTGGACGGCTGACCGCGAGCTTTAAGATGGTATCGGGAAAGCATTTTCCACCAACTCCAAACAGCCACGACGTTCTCACGATGCAGCAATCTGGCATCGACTCAAGCAGCCTGAGCTCGGCCTCCGCCTTGCTTCGTCCGTACACGCTTTGCGGATTTCGCTCGTCCCCGGTTTCATACGGTATGGTCTTCTTTCCGTCGAAAACATAGTCGGAACTTAAAAAGAGCAACCGCGCTCCAACTTCCTGCGCCGCCACGGCGACATTCACCGCACCATCGCGATTCACCGCAAAAGCCACGTCCGGATTAGTCTCGCAGCCGTCCACGTCTGTGTATGCTGCGGATAACACGATCCACTCCGGATTTGTCTCCCGCACCATCTGCTGCACCCGCTCCGCGTCGCGTATATCTGCATCCCGCGAAGCCAGTCCCGTAACCGCATCTTCACTCCACTCGCGCATCAGCGCCTGACCCAGCAATCCGGTTGCTCCAAAGACTGTGACTCTCATTGATTGGCTCGAATGGTTTACGCGAAACTCTCGGCATCAGAAAACGCCAACCCCCGCTGATCTTTCGCCGAGACGATCGGTTCACCTTCTAACTCCCAATTAATTTTCACGTGTGGGTCATTCCAGGCCAGGGTGCGTTCGTACTCAGGCGCGTAAAAGTCAGTCGCCTTATACAACACATGAGCCTTCTCTGAAAGCACGAGAAATCCATGGGCAAAGCCAACCGGAATCCACAACATCCGATGATTCTCGCCCGAAAGTCTCACCGCTTCCCACCGCCCGAAGTTCGGAGAACTGCGACGCATGTCGACCGCAACATCCAGAATTTCGCCGCCTACAACCCGCACCAGCTTTCCCTGCGGGTGCTTCACCTGATAATGCAAGCCTCGCAGCACATTGCGGGAAGAGCAGGAATGATTGTCCTGCACAAAATTCCCAGTGATTCCCGCATCTGCCATGGTTCGCTGGTTGTAGCTCTCCAGGAAAAAACCGCGCTCGTCTTCAAACACCCGTGGTTCCAGCACAAACACTTCTGGGAGGGAAGTCGCGATTTTCTTCAAAGCACTCATGGCAGGGCAAGTCTGGGAGCTGGATTAGTCAGAATACTTTCTCTCGCAAAAGCTGAAGCAAGTACGTTCCGTAACTATTATTCTTCATCGAATTCCCGATCTTTTCGACCTGTTCCGCCGGGATGTAACCCGAACGGAACCCAATTTCTTCAGGGCAAGCCACCATCAACCCCTGTCTCTTTTCGATCGCCTGGATGTAGAGCGATGCCTCCATCAACGATTCATGGGTTCCGGTGTCGAGCCAGGCCATTCCACGCCCCATCACCACCACCTCCAACTGGCCGCGCTCCAGATATGCCTTGTTAACATCGGTGATCTCGAGTTCGCCGCGCGCACTCGGCCTTAGCGACTTTGCAATTTTCACCACCTGATCATCGTAAAAATAAAGTCCGGTCACAGCATATCGCGACTTCGGCTGCTGAGGCTTTTCTTCAATGCTGAGCGCCCGTCCGGCTCCGTCGAATTCCACCACCCCGTATCGCTCGGGATCGTGCACGGGATAAGCAAACACACGCGCGCCCTGCGTTTTGCTCGTGGCTTCCCGCAGGTCTTTCGCCAGGTCATGCCCGTAGAAAATATTGTCGCCCAACACCAGGGCGCAGGCACTGTTTCCCAGAAAGGTCTCTCCTACCAGAAACGCCTGAGCGATTCCCTCTGGCTTCGGTTGAACCTTGTATTGCAAGCGGATCCCGAACTGGCTACCATCCCCCAACAAGGCTTGAAACTTTGGCACGTCCTCCGGGGTACTGATAAGGAGGATGTCGCGAATCCCAGCCAGCATCAGCGTGCAGAGTGGATAATAAATCATGGGCTTGTTGTAAACCGGGAGCAAACTCTTGCCCATAGCGTGAGTCACGGGATACAGGCGCGTACCCGATCCTCCGGCCAGAATAATTCCTTTATAGGTCGTGCTGGTTGTTCTTGGCATTTTGCGATTTACGCGCGAGGCACTCAAGAAGAATATTGCGTTTCAATCCATTTGCGATAGCTGCCGCTCGTAACACCGCGGACCCACTCATCGTTTTCCAGATACCATTTCACGGTCTTGCGAATGCCGCTTTCGAAAGTTTCCTTGGGACGCCAACCGAGCTCCCGTTCAATCTTACGTGCGTCCATTGCATAGCGCCGGTCGTGTCCCGGACGATCTGTAACAAAGGTGATCAGGCTGCGGCGGGAAGACGCAAGTTTGCCGGCCATCTCGTCCACCATATCGCAAATTGTCCCGACAATCTCGAGGTTGCGCTTCTCATTCCAGCCGCCAACATTATAGGTCTGTCCCACACCACCTCGTTGCAAAACTGTGGCGATTGCGTCGCAATGATCCCCCACGTAAAGCCAGTCGCGAACATTCTGACCATCTCCATAAACCGGCAGTGGCTTACCGTTGAGCGCATTGAATATCATCAAAGGGATCAGTTTTTCCGGAAATTGGAAACGCCCATAGTTGTTGGAACAGTTTGTTGTCAGCGTAGGCAAGCCGTAAGTCTGGTGATAAGCACGAACCAGGTGGTCGGAAGCCGCCTTCGACGCAGCGTAAGGACTGTTCGGAGCGTAGGGAGTCGTCTCGCAAAAAGGTGGATCTTCTGCCCCCAGCGAGCCGTAGACCTCGTCTGTGGAGACGTGAAGAAAACGAAAATTCACTCGATCCTGCGCGTCAAGGTCTTGCCAGTAGGCACGCGTCTCTTCCAGCAGGGCGAAAGTTCCATCGATATTCGTGCGGATGAAATCTTCTGGTCCTCGTATCGAGCGGTCGACATGGCTTTCGGCCGCAAAATGCACCACCCAGCGCGGCTTCCTTCGATGGAACAGGCTGCGCACGGCTGACCGGTCCGCAATATCCCCCTCCACGAATTCATATCGCCGGTCATTCGCAACCGATTTCAGGTTGTGAATGTTGCCGGCGTACGTGAGCTTGTCCAGGTTGAGGACGGAAGCCGATTCGCGCTCCATCCACCTCAGGATGAAGTTGGATCCGATAAAACCGGCCCCGCCCGTGACTAGGATCGTATTTTCCATAAAAAATGCTAACGCAGCCCAATCGTAAGGCCCGCCGCGCGCTTTGAAGGTCATCTGCAGACAGCGGTTTCCCATTGTAAACAAAAAAAGACGGGAATGATTCCCGTCTTGATGGTTTTGCTGGCGATTTGGGTTGGGCTATAACATTTCGCGCGCCGATAGCTGGGATCGTTTCATCCAGCCATCCGTTGCGAATTCTCGTCTGTATCTAGGACGCGTCCGCTCGGCTTCTTGGGCGCGGCTTCTTTCGAAGCCCAACCCATCGTGTCGAAATAAACTTGTTCAACTTCCGTCGCAATCATGCGCCACTGGTAATGGTCGCGGATGCGACGTTTCGCGGCGTCTCCCGCCGCCTCGCGTACCGCTGGATTCGCGATCAAGAATCGAAGCCGATCCGTCAAGTCGTCAACGTCGCCCCGCCGAAAAGTGAACCCCGCGTCTTCGACCGCCTCCCGATTCTCAGGCACGTCGCTGGTGAGCACACACAAGCCCGCGCCCATTGCATCCAGCAGCGCCAGCGACAGACCCTCCAGGTCGGACGGCAACACAAACACCATGGCGTTCGTCAGTAACGCGTCGAGAGCTTCCCCCGCAGCCCAGTCCAGCATTTTGATCCGTTCGCCAGCATGGGTGCGCAACTCGCGCGAGTACTCGTCCGAATAACTTGATGCTCCTGCCATTACGAGCTTCGTATCTATGTCCAACCGCTCGTACGCCTCAACCAGCAGGTGACAGCCTTTTTCCGGTGAGAATCTGCCTAAATAGAGAATGTAATGTCCCGCCTCCAGTCCCCACACGGAAAGCTTCTCGGCCGGCCAGCGTTCCCGCAGCAAGCCCCCATTCGGTACGTAAGAAGTCTCGGCTCCGTATGTTTCCCGGTAGTGCCCCTGTAAAGTCCGCGAGACCACCATCGTGCGCGTAGGAAAACTCACCGCGGCTCGTTCTCCAAGTCGCAGTACCGCGGAAGCCATGCGCCCCCATTTTTTTCGTTGCCAGTCCAGGCCTTGCACCGTGACCACGGTCTTTTTGCCCGCCAAGCGTGGAATAAAGGAGAACAGCGCAGGACCCAGAGCGTGATAATGCACAACATCGCAAGGCTGCACCAGCACGTGCAACGTGCTCAGAAATGTGTGGAGCAATGTTTCCAGATGTTTCGAGCGGACCGTAGGCAGCCGCACAACTCGCATACCGTTCTGCTGACCTACCGGTGGCGTGAAATATGTCCGGCAATAGGCCGTTACCTGGTGTCCCATGCCAGCTAATCGTTTTCCCACTTCTTCGTAATAAGTCTCGATGCCACTGTACTTGGAGATCACACCCCGCCCCCCAATGAACGCAACCCGCAGGCTTTTCTTCCGCGGTGCCGGCACCGATAAGCCGCCATCCGGACCTGGCTCCCACGCGACGCGCTGCACGGAGGCGAAACCGCCCCGGCGCAAAGGTTGCCTTTTGCCATCCTCCAGACTTTCATACAGGCGAATCAATGCCTCGTAATGGCCTTCCGGAGTGTGGTGTTGCCGTGCAAGTTCTTGTCCCGCCCGCCCCATTTCGTCGGCCAGTTGAGGCCGCGAACCGAGAAACTCAATTGCCGATGCCAACTGTGCCACGTCTCCGGTTTTGTACAACAATCCCGTTTTGCCCTCATGTACCAGTTCGTGTCGTGAGCCTAGGTCTGAAGCGACGACGCTCCGCGCGTGGGCATAGGATTCTAGAATTGTCTTCCCCAGCGTTTCATATGCATGCGAGGGCAGCACCGTAAAACTCGAGTTAGCGATTGCCCGGTCGAGCTCCGTTCCCCGGAGGTGGCCCGCCAACTCGACATTCGCCAGCCCCAGCGCCCGAATGAGGTACTCCAACTTGCCGCGCTCCGGCCCGTCCCCCGCGATGACCAAGCGCCGATGGGGCAGGCGCTGCATGGCACGTAGCAAGTCGTCTATGCCTTTTTCCTGCGACAATCGCCCGAAGTAAAGCAAGGGAGCATTTTCCGCGTCGCGCTCCGCTGCTTTTTTGACTGGCTGGAAATGGGGAAGCACTTCGAACTTGTGCGCTTCCCACCCATGTTCCACAAACTTATCGCGCACAAACCGGCTGGGAGCCAGAAAGCGGTCCACGCATTTTCGGTAGGTTCCCAAGCATTCGTGAAAGTAAGCCTCCGCCATGAGCGTTACTTGCGCAGACGTCCCGGGATAGCAATTTGTTGGCAGAACGTGCCAGAATTTCCCCCCTTTGCACGCCTCACAAGCTTCCCCGCGCGAAACCAGGTTATAGCTGGGACACAACACCTTAAAGTCGTTCAAGTGATATACGATCGGAATCGTCTGCGCCTTGAGTTCCCATAGGATCGATGGCGATAAGTGGTGGTAGATATTGCGCACGTGAGCCACATCTGGTCGGAACTCGGCGATCATCGCCCGAATCTGCTTCCGCGCCTCGCATGAATAGATCGCCTGCATCGCGAGCCCTGCCTTGTGGAACCAACTGCATTGGCTTTTGAAGCTGATGTGCGGCACGAAATAGTGGTCGTAAGGAGTGGACTTGCCTCGCGGGTCGGCCATGGAAAACAGCGCCACGTCGTGCCCCCTGGAACGCATCAGTTCCATAACTTCGAATACGTAGGCTTCTGTGCCGCTGAAGGGATAGTTATATTTGTTGCAATACAAAATTCTCATGAGTGTCGCTCCAATCGCGCGGTCCGATCAGGCGGAGGAACGAATCGCTGAAGTGACTCAGGTTTCTCTCGCGGTTAAAGTTGGTGAGAACTTGGGTGCGGGCTGCGTGCCGGATCCAGTTCAGGCGGCTGGTTAATTGCTCGCTCGGGCGAAGCAAGGCCTGAAGGAAGAGAATCCTTCGTACAAAATCTTCCAGATCTCGAGGTTGGTAGAGAAAGCCTGTTCGTCCCGGAATGACCAGTTCCGGAATACCCGTGATCGCTGCCGCAACCACGATGCGCCCCCGCGCCATCGCTTCCATGAGCACCAGCGGAATTCCCTCGCTGCGGCTCGTGAGCACGACCACATCTGCATTTCGGTAGAACGAATCCATCTCTTCTCGGGCCACATGCCCGAGAAGCGTGACCCGCTCTTGCAGGTGATTCTGTAGAATCAGTAGTTCGAGAGGCTGACGCTCTGGTCCCTCGCCTGCGATCAAACAGTCAAATTCAAGCCCACAATCCCGCAGTCGGGCACAAGCGCGCACCAGGAATGCGTGATCTTTCACCGCATTCAGCCGTCCCACGGCTAGCAAAGTGAACCGGCGTCGTGTGCCAGCCGCCTCCTGCACGATTGGAGCAGGAAGACGCGCATCCACACCCAAACGCGACTCGATGATCTTCCCGGAGTCAATCCCCGGGAAATGTTCCAAAATATAGCGGCGGTTGTAGTCCGAGATAGTTACGCAAAAACGACAATTCCGGAGCTTCGCATCAAGGTAAGTGCCATGCAGCAGCAAGTCCGATCCATGGAGCGTGAGGCTGAACCCGATCCCCAGCAACTGGCCGCGACCATTCCAATCCATGATCCAAAATAACCGTGATGCACATGGATGTGATCCACACCACGTTCTTCGAGCAGGAGGGCGTAATACGCCCCGAGCCACGTATGCAGCAAAGCTTTGACCCGTTGTTTCGGCCTTTCTTTTCCCCGCAGTAGCGCACGCCTGACTAAACTCGAAATGCGTTTCCACCGCGTTAGTATTAGGCAGAGGGCCCGCAGAAGAATGAACACTTGAACTGGTTGGAGACACACCAACTCTCCACCCGGAATGGAAGCAGATCCAATAGTTCCTGTCTCCGGCCTCCGCACGCTACCCGGAATCACTCTCACGCCTCGCTGCCGCAATTCCTGAATCTCCTCACTGACGTAAGGTTCCACGGATGCAGGAAATTTGTTGGCGAGATAAGCGACCGTGAGCATCACTGCGTTTCAACGAGCGGCGTTTGATTGCGGACGAAAGCAGATCAGATTCAAGCTGCAGAACCGTGAACGATCCTTAAAACACGGCCTGTGGTGCGTCTGGAATCTCGCGACCCAAGGTGCTTTTGTGCTGCCAGCATTCCAGCCATGGTGAAGAGCAACCCATTCACAAACTGATAATTCATGACGACAACCAAAGCGTTCACCCAGTAGACACCGAGCAGAATGGGCCAAATCGCATGGAACTGTTGATTGAGAAAGCCACGGCATTCGCTCCGGGGAATCGGGTTGCGCCCCAGCTTCAGAAGCTCCCACATCAGCCAGGCGTAGAGCACGAAGCCGAAAACACCATGCTCCACGAGCAGTTCGAGGTAGGTGTTGTGCGGATAGAGTTCCTTTTCCTTATAGCCGCTGACGTGGCGCGCCAACTCGGTAGGCATCTGGTTTACCCCCCAACCCGTGAGGGGCTTTTCGAGGAACATTTGCCAGCCGCCTGCATACACTGCCTCGCGGAAGTCCACCGGACCGGATTCCTTCAGCCTGTCGATGAGCGCATGCCTCTCATCATCCACACTCAACACGATCACTACTCCCACAGCCCCCAACAAGGCCACGGCAATGCATGCTCGCCGCAAACGTCGACTCTTCGAGCGCACGATCAGTATTCCGATGCTGACGATGAATGAGAGCCAGACCGCGCGAGTCATGGTCGCGAGAATGGCAACCGGCAGGGACGCCAACAGCACTCCTGCCTTTAGCCCGCGAATCTTTCCGCGAAGCACCGAATGCAGGGCCAGCAGCCCCAGCAGATTCAAGGAAACCCCATTCGCTACCGCCTGCAACAGTGGCCCGCGCGCCCGGTCCGCATGGTACCCCAGGCTCTCATCCAGAATGAAGCGGGGAAAGACAACTGACTTTGCGCCCAGCAGAAAAGCGATCGAGGTGAAACAGAGGTAGGCCAGCACAATGAGGCAGAAAACTTCGAAGTGTCCCAACCGCCGCTCGTCTCGAAATATCAGCGCCGCCAAATGAAAAAGCGTGAAGGGCACGATAAACTTTGCCGCCAGCAAGGACGAAGTTCGGCAATCGAACGGCTGGCCAATCACGCTCGCGATCGCCAGAAACGTAAGGCCGATCATGGGCCAACTGGCCCGCTCCACAACGAAGAGTCGCTGTCGAGTAACCGCCGCACGCCCCACCACGCCGATCAGCAGCAGCGCAAAGGCTACGCGGTCGATCTCATAGAAGGGCACGTCGGGATGGCGCAGCAACATCGCGGTTAGCGCACCCAGGAACAACACAGTCGGGAAATTCATTAGCGCTTCGAGCGGCCGAAGCGCCAGCACTAGACCTCGATAGGCCGCATTTCCGGCCCATGCCGGTGACGCCATTCTCAGCGAAGCTGATGACATCACTCCCCACTCCCGCGCAGCACCGCCCCTGCAGTCTTTAACAGAATCAGCAGGTCCATTCCCACGCTCCAGCGGCGGATATACTCGACATCCAAACGTATTCCGGTTTGGAAGGATGGATCTTTTCTCGCCGTGACTTGCCAAAGCCCGGTCATGCCCGGCACCACATCGAGCCGGCGTAAATGTTCCTTGGCATAGGCGCAGACGTCATCCAGCGGATGCGGCCTGGGTCCAACCATGCTCATCTCGCCTTTCAGGACGTTCCACAGCTGTGGAAGCTCGTCCAAACTGTAACGGCGCAGCAGTCGTCCGACACGCGTGATTCGCGGATCGTTGGCGATCTTGAAGAATGGCCCCGATCGCTGATTGTGCTCTCGGAGTGCGTCTTTCAGATCGTCGGCATTCCTCACCATGGTGCGAAACTTGTAGCAATGGAACGGCCGGCCTTTTCTTCCTGCACGGAGCGCTTTATAAAGGACCGGACCAGGCGAATCCACTTTGATCAGAATTCCGATCAACATCAGCGCGGGAGCCAGCAGAATCAGCACTGTGCTCGCCCCGGCAATGTCCAATGCACGTTTCAGCAGCAGTCCCCTTACTGGAAGTTTTTCCTCATGCAGGGAGATAAGAGGAATTCTCCCGATTCGTTCGGGCTCGCCGACTGGCTCGCAGCCAAATAAATGAGGCGCCACTTTCAGATCTAAGCGCAGTTGCCGGGCGGTACGCACCACTCGCAGAGCCACGTCTTGATCATGAGGAGGAGCCAAAATCACTTCGTCCACGAAGGCGGAGCGTGCCAGTTCCACCAGATTATCCGTGCGCCCCAATACGCCGTTTCCTAGCGGCTTCCTGTCATCCAAAAACCCACAAACAGAACGGCCCATCTCGGGGTGCTCACCCAGGTAGTTGGCGATGCGACGGCCCAATGGACCAGCTCCCACAATCAGCACATTACGGACTCCATGCGTGACATAAAGGCTATGTCGACCGCTTTTCTGTGCAGCCGTTCGCCATTCCCAAAGAACGCCAAAGTGGAGGACACCGGCGGCCCAGACAGCAGCCACTGCCAGCATCGGGAAACCCTGCAATCGCAGCGCCGCACTTAGCAACAGCGTTCCCCAAAGCACAGCCTTGCCCAAAGCCCGCATCTCCGCCCGTTGATCAGCGTCCGCAACCTGGCCCCGGCCGCGATAGTTCAACAAGTTGATCAAAACTCCATGCAGAGACGAGATCCCGATCAGGGCCGGAGAAATGACCGATGTCCGCAACAAGCCAGGGAAACTTGGCATGCTCGGGAAGGCCATTTGAAGGCGCAGATAGACCTGCGCGACCAGAATCCAGTCGAGCATCACCCACACATAGTTTGTTAGTGTGAATCGCAGCCAGCTTGATGCCTCCTTATCCTGCGCCGCTTCCGGCAGTGTAGGCGCCATAAGCGCTGGGCGTCGTTCTCCACCAGACAAGGAGAAAGGAGTATCGAAATCCCTGACCAGAAACGTCTCACCCACGCTGCGCAGTGGTTTTTTCCTGCTCCAGCGAGCAGATTCCGTTCCTGGGATCAATCGCTCTGCCCACTCGGTTCCGTGAGGCTTGGGTGTTGGATTTACTTGAAGGGAAGACACTTTCAGACCAATTCCAGTTCGTATCCTTTGATCTCAAGAACCAGCGAGCGCTGGATCAATTGAATCGAGATCACCAGCCTTTCCTTTTCTTGCTCCAGCAGGATTCCTTCTAATCCGTGCAAGCAACCACCACGGATTCGCACTCGCTGTCCGGAGCGCACGAACGCGTGCAAGGAAAATTGTCCGCTGGTTTGCAGCAGAAGTTGGAGGTCCTCAATCTGCTTTCGCGGCACAGCAGGCATAATTCCTCCAAAGCTCACGAAGCGAATCAGCCCGGCAGTTTGCAAAACCGCGTGACACGAACCTTGGGACGGATCGAGATGCACGAACGCATACCCGGGAAAGAGGGGAGTCCTTACCACCTTCTGTCGATCGCTCCAGGTGTGACGTTGTGTCAAGAGCGGCAGGAAAACCTCGAACCCCTTGCTGTGGAGCTGCGCCGCCACCTTCTTCTCGAACCGGTGACGCGTCTCCACCGCGAACCACTGTTGCAGCTCGCCCCTTACAGCCGATTCATGCCAAGAAGGCATTGCCTTCGCCAAGCTGGCCCCGCGATTCCATAGCTACCGCTGATTGAGTCCCGCCGCCATTTCGCCCCGTTTTGCACAGCCTTTTCAAAAACCGCTGCGGTTACAAATCCACACGCTACAACCGACGATAAATTCTCTCCGGGATGGGAAACGTCCTGTCGCTCAGCACTGTTCCAAGAATTCGCGACTGCGCCGCCTCCATCGTTTCTTTGATCTTCCGTGCGGAGGCTTTTCGCGTGCTATGAGCTGCCAGCACGAGCACGATTCCGTCTGTCAAGTGCCCCAACAGTGCGGCCTCGCTGGATCCTGCCGCCGCAGGCCCGTGAATGACGAGATATTCGAATTCATTTCTCAACTGTGCCAGGCAGGAAATCCAGTGACGTCCAGTACCGGTTTCCCCGTTGCACTTCCCGAGTGCAGTCCTTGATACACGCCACAGATTGATGGCCATTTGAGGCGAGTAGAACTTGATCGTGTTGTTTTCCCCGGAGAGCACGCGAGGCTCTCCGGCGGCAGCTTGTTGTTCATTGCATTCCACCAGCGCAACAGAGGCAAGTGTTTCCAGCGCCAGAGATCGTGCCACTTGGTCGCAGATGCTAGCCACACTTAGGTGCGGCTCTGCTGCACTGAAGACGACTCGTTGAACCGCTCGTCCCCTCGCAAAGAACACCAGCCGTACTAACGCTCGAATTTGCTCGCGAGCGAAATCGTCAGGATTCCGATCATCGCTCCCGCGACCGCTCTCTACCTGCGCAAAGGCCGTTGTCCGAGCCGGCGCTTCAACAACTTCGCATCTTGGCAGCGTGTCCACGCTAGCGTTCATTGCATCTCCTTCACGCCGACAGCCTGCCACTTCTCGCCGGTAGCGACGCCAACACCGGCATCTCCAGATATGTCAGCACTTCCTCAGGCGTACGCAGAGCGGGGTCGAAGTAGTCCGCCGTGAACGTTGCACCGGCTCCGGCCGTCAGCGCCGCCACAAAACCAACCAGCACAACTTCGCCGGCCGGCCAGACTGGCAATGCAGGGACAATCGGTTCTTCGGCAATCGCCACGTTCACAATGCCGCCCTCGTCCAAAGCGTCCCCCATCCGTGACTCTTCCCGCTTCTTTACATAAAGCAGATAGTTCTCCTGCGCGGCTGCCTTGCTGCTCGTCAGATCCTCTTGAGTTATCGCGTCTTCGCCCAGTTGGCGGGCCAGGCTGCGATATTCGTTCAACTGCCTTCTGGTGGTTAGGGCTCGTGCTTCCAGGCCCTTCATCTCAACCCGAGCCTTTTGCAGTTCGCTCTGCGCCCACTCATACTCGGCATTTTTGTCGGTGGTTTCGTCACGCACCGGAGCCAATGCCTCCCCGGCGATCGCTGACCGGGCCAGCGCGATTTGCGCTTCTACCTCCTGCACCAAGCGATGACTAGGCTCATACTTCGTCAGGAGCTGGGTTTTCTTCAACTTCAGGTCCAGCAGATTCGCCTTCAACGCCCGCAACAGTTCCGGATTATCGGCCGTCCGCACCTGGGTCGTCGTGCGCTGCGGCAACTCCTCTAGTTCGGTGCTGAGTTCTCGGACCCTGCGTTCTGTCTCCGAGATCTCTGTCTGCGTCTGAAAGTAACTGGCCTCGACCGCGTCAAGCCGTTGTAATGCCAGATCCCGTTGCTGCGCAGCCATCACGACGCCATGGCCTTTCGTGAACGCAAGCAGCTTCTCCCTTGCCCGCTCGAGCTGCCGTTGCGATTCTCCCGTTTGCTGTTCGAAGAAGCGAAGCTGCCCGCCTGGACGGTGTACCTGCATGTGCTTTTCCAGATAAACGGTGGACAGGGACCGCAGCACGTTCGCCGCGAGTTGAGGCTCTGGCGCGTCGTAGCTCACTGCGATCAGATTTGTTTTCTTGATCGGCTCCACTTTCAAGCGGTTGCTCAGGCGCTTCGCAGCTCGCTGCACCTTTGCCGCCTCCTCTTCATAGGGACGGAACCAGCGCAACCAGTCATGAGCCGCCAAATCATTCCTCTCCACCACGCACCGCAGCACGTCGTCATCTTTCAGCAGCTCCACCTCTGAGTTCAATTCTTCTTCCGTCACCTCGACGCGGGAAAAATCTGGAGGGGCATTCGGCTGCGCTGTTACCGGAGGATCAGCACGTCCCCGGCGCACCAGCACCCGCACTTGAGCACGATAACTGGCGCCAGCGAAGGCATAGATTACGGCAAGGAGGAAGACCAGGCCAGAGACGCTGAGAAAGAGCTTCCGGTGCCGGAAAAGCACCATCGCCAGTTCGCGTGCCGTCGGTGCCTCTTTCGCGGGGAGCGCTCGATCGTCGTCTGACATGAACTTGACCTGCGCGGCTTCCTAAAACTGCGTGGAATTTACGTACATGCTTAACGAAGGTTTGCTGAGAAAGTGTTCGATTTTCGAGATCGAGTTTTGAGGCACAAAAACCAAATCGCCCGGTTGCAGGCTGCAGGATTCGCTCAGGTTCTTTTCCTTCAACATCTTTTTGAGGTCGAACAAGCGCGCCTCCACTATGTCGTTATTGACGTGCCGGAACAGCACCACCTGCGAATGCTTCGCCTCGTGGGTAAATCCTCCCGCAATTTGCACCGCCTCCACGATGTTGGTATCCGCTCGCAATTCATACTTCCCGGGATGTCCCACCTCTCCGCCGGCCACGAAATAGGGATGCTCAAACTCCTTGAGTGCTACTGCGACTTGTGGATCGTTGAGATATCCCTCGTATGCTCGCCGCACTGCCAGGCGAAACTCCTCCAGCGTCCGACCCTGCGCCAACACCGGCCCCGCATCCTTCAAGAAGGTATAGCCATCCGGTTGCACCGTAAGTAGCTGGTCGAACTCCGGAGATAGAGTGAAACTCAAGGCCACCACGTCGCTTCGATTCAGCCGGTAAAGCGGACGGCGTTCCCCTCCGAGCTGAGGGTTTCCCTCGCCGTCCGCCTTCCCGGGTTTTGCAGCCGCCATTCCTGTGCTTCCCGCCCCGGCCCCGGTTTGGCCAGTATGAGAAGGCCCGTTGCTAGGTCCCAGGTCTTGACGATTCCTTTCCTCCTGGGTGAATGCGGCTACGCAAAGTTGCGCCAGCAAGAGGACAATGAACGAAAATTTCGTTAATCCGTCGTTTTCCTTCATTTCAGTGACGCACTGCCTGTCCTCGTTTGAGAGTCGTTCGCTTCCCCGACTCTGCAAGCAAAGTATCTCCGTGTGCACTTTGCGGCAAGACATAGGAAGTACTGTCCACCAACGTGGTCATGTTGTCTTTCGATGCAGCCCGCTCCACACCGGCATAATGCGGGATTTTTTATGCTCGGTTCTCTCGATAAGGCTGAAGGACTAGTCCCTTGTGGGCCACCCTCAAAAGTAGACTTGCATGTTCACGGAATCACACGCCGCGCATAACCTGCGCACGGAGCTATGACAAAATCTCCGGCTACCCGGAATTTTTGCCCGCCCAATCGCGAACCTCTCCAGGCGCATCGCCGCATCCCAGCTTTTCCACAACATAGGAACGTATCTTCCCGATTTGAAAACTCCGCGTCGAATTTGTGACTTGTTTCCTTGAGTACGAGTGACCGGACTCCTAACATCGAGCGTTGAGTTGAATCCTCTGCAAGCGGAGTTTCACCTTCCATGAGTGCGCCGTCAGTCGCCTTGGCCTCAATTCCGGTATTAATCGCAGACTCCAACCGGATCCAATCTGAGCTGTTGACCAGCGCCTTGCGCCGGCACGCCGGGTTCTCTATTTCCACTTGCCCGGTGGACCTGGATTCTCTCCTTCAGGCCATTGCCCTTGCTCCGGCTAAAGTCATACTCCTCTCCTTAAACCGCACTGTCGAAATAGCCAGTCAGATGGCGACGATACGCCGAATTCATCTTTCTCATCCTTCTATCGCCAAGGTTGTTCTGGTTGAATCCTACGATCGCGAATTGGTGGTCAGCGCCTTTCGCTCGGGAGCCCGTGGCCTCTTCTGCCTGGCCCATACTCGCTTCCGCTTGCTATGCCGGTGCATCCAGCGGGTCGCGGATGGTCAGGTGTGGGTGAATACCGAACAGATGAACTTTCTGCTCGATCTCATCTCCGAGGTACCTTCCTTGCGCGTAATAAACTCCACCGGTGGGCAACTGCTCACGCCTCGAGAAGAACAGGTAGTAGCCCTCGTTGCGGAGGGTTTAGGCAATCGCGAAGTGGCGCGGGAGTTGAACCTCAGCGAGCACACCGTGAAGAAGTATCTGTTTCGCATCTTCGACAAGCTGGGCATCTCCTCACGGGTAGAACTGGTGCTTTATGCAGTGCATAACGGAGATCCCCGCTACGCAGAGTGGCTTCTCGGCTGCGATCCCGCTGTCCCCAAGGAGTAGACTGGCTCGGGGCACCCACCCTGTCAATTTGAAAACTCCCTGCTGCGCCTGTATAAATCTGAGAACGGACCTTCGTGCCTGACGACCCATCCAACCCCGGCCGCAATCCACAGCCCCGCCGTCCAACGCTCATCGCCGCTGGGCTGCTTCTCGCCGCTCTCGCGCTGGTCGTCCTTTACACGACGCGTAGAGCGTTCTTAAGTCCGCTGGCCTTGGTCGTCGTCGCTGCCATCGGCCTGGCCGCGCTACTGTTGCAGCTTCGGCTCCGTCCTGACCTTTCTTCTTCCATTCGAGGCCCGCTGTGGCTCAATGGGCTGGGAGTGGTCTTTGCCCTGGCAGCGGTGTTCGCGGACTATCTTCATCTCATCCCGGTCCTGGTGCCGATTGCCGCACTCGCAGCCGTCGTGTCCTTTGCGGTCAGCGGCATCATCGTCCTCAGCGGTTTGCGTAAACGGCGAGTCTGATCGGGATTCAAAGAAATCGAAATTCTTGAAGGCTGAGGCCGGAAGCCAGGGCCCGTTCTACGGTTTAAACTCCACCGCAACCGTCGTCTCCGCCACAACGGGTCGCCCGTCGATGCGGTAAGGTTCGAATCGCCACCAGCGCAGCGCGTCCATGGCCGCTTGCGCCAGCATCTCAGGACCGTTGAGCGCGCGCACGTTCATCACTGAGCCGTCGCGTCCCACGACGACATCCAGCACAATCACTCCGCGCAGATTCTTTGGCCGGGCGGCTACGGGATAGTCCGGATCCACACGGTGCCTCACCAGCTTCTGCATCACGTCGGCGGGAACCTGAGCCTGTGGCCGTGTCGTGGCTCCGTTTCCCAGTCCGGACTCCAGATTCTCCCAGCCGCGATTCCAGCGCCACCACCAAACGCAAGCCAGCAAGATTGCCGTTGACACGACAAAGAATATCCATCTCCGGCTGCGGCCCTCGCTTTTCTGAGGTCGCGCCGCGGCTGACTCAACAGCCTTCTCCACTTGTATCGGAGCCGTTACAATCGTGCCTGGCTCCGGCTCTGCCTTCGTTCCTTCTGCCCAGCCGCGTATGGAGGCCTGCTGTTCAGCCGTCAGCCCCACAAATTCCATGCCGCATCGCAGCTTGTCGTGATGTCTTACCAGTGCTCGGATGCGAAGCGAAGCCGTGGCTGAGGGCAGCTTGATCTCCACTCCCACGGATTCACCCAGCAACAATTCCCCCGCCATTACGGCGCCAACCCCAAAGATACCCACGTTCTCCGAACGGCCGGGAACGGTATCCGGGACTCCGGAACGCAGGACCGTTACATCCAGCGGCGCCTGCACGCGGTATCGCAAGCCGCGCCGCCGCCGTGACGGTTTGTCCGAACCTTGCTTCTTTGCGCCCGCTTCCATCTCGAAAAGAGAATCCGTCGAACCCGGCCTTATTTACTCCCGGCCCGCAACTCAACAACCTCGTTGCCATTAGCCACGAGCACCACGCCCGCCATGCCAATGAAGAGCCCATGCTCTACTATTCCCGGCATGTCGCTAAGCTGTCGCGCCAGGCGATCAGCATCTGGAATCTGTCCGAAGCGGCAATCCAGGATGTGATTATTCTCGTCGGTCAAGAATGGCTTTCCGTCCTTATCCCGCCGCAACTCGACTGCCGCGCCCAGTGCCTCAATCTTTTTCTTTACCAGCGCCTGCGCGAACTTGATCACTTCCACCGGCAGCGGAAACTTCCCTAGCACGGGAACTTTCTTGGTTGCATCCACCACAATTACCAGCTGCCCGGTCGCGGAAGCCACAATCTTCTCCCGCAGCAGCGCCCCGCCGCCACCTTTAATTAAACGCAGCTGCGGATCCACTTCGTCCGCCCCGTCCACCGTCACGTCGATCTGCTGCCATTCATCCAGCGTAGTCAGCGGAATCCCCAGGCTCGCCGCCTGGTCGCGCGAGCGGTCCGAAGTCGGAATACCGCGTATCTTCAAACCATTCTTCACTTGCTCGCCCAGCAACTGAATGAAGTGGGCAGCCGTTGATCCCGTACCTAGCCCCACCACTTGGCCGCCTTTGACGAACCGCAAACTGGCTCGCGCAGCTGCTTCCTTCTCCAAATCATTGGCCATATTATTTCGCCGTTCAGCGCCGCCAACCGCCGCCGGGACTACCCTAAACTCTTCTCCACGTAAATCAAGTATCCTGCCAGCGCCAGCCCGAACAGCACCGTCAGAATCGTAACCATATCTACAATAAATCCCGCCGGCTCAAACCTTCCTTCATCCAGTTGCGCCCGGGTTTTTCGATACCGCATCAGGCCTGCCACCGCCATCACCACGCCCGCCATAATCGAGATCATTCCCATCCAAACCGAGAGTCCCGTGGTCCTCGCGACCTGGCCTTGAAACTTAGCCAATTGCCTGAGGGCAATCGCGAACCGCCCGATCGCGAATCCAAACACCACAATCGCTACGCTGGTCCGCACCCATGCCAGAAACGTCCGTTCGTTGGCTAAATGATCGCGAGCTCGATTGGAATCTTCCATCTCCCCAGCGTTACTCCACAGCCTTCGCCACCAGCGCGCCCACTCCGGCAATATTCTTGACCAACTCCTGGGGCACCGCGTGCCGCTGTTGTAAGTATTCAGGAGTGTTATAGGAAACCCACACCTTACCGTTTTCGTCTTCTGAGACCAATGCCTTCAGCGGCAGATCAATGGCAAGCGTAGGCGCAGCGACCATTACCGGCGTTCCGCCCTTCGGACTGCCAAAAATCAGCAGCTTGGTCGGACGCATCTTCATTCCAACTTTCGCCGCCTCGCCGCTGTGGTCCACCAATACGAACAACTGCAAGCCACGTTCCGCCAGTATGGATTCCAGACGTTGTACCGTTTCCTCCACCGTACGCCTGCTCGCAACCTGCATCAAACCATTTCCTTCCATAGCCTCACTCCTCTCCTCTTGCTGTCATCCTGAGCGCAGGCTATGCCTCGCGAACGCGAGGCATAACCGCAGTCGAAGGATCCCTGCCACTCACTGCGAAAATGGCTCACGCAAGGCATTCTTACCGACGCCTGCGCTTGTTATCCGTGGAGGCCGGCACCCTAGAGGAAGCGTCGACCCTCCGCTCTGCAATCATCTTGCCCAGAATCTCTTTCACTATCTTCGCCGCCACCGTCGCTGTCACTCCGGACACATCCTGCACGGGGTTGAACTCAACCAGATCGGCCCCAACCACCGTTCCTTCGATGGCGTGCAAATGAGCAATTGCCTCCCGCACCGTCATGCCACCCGGCTCACGATGCGAAACCCCGGGTGCAAACGCCGGATCGAGCACGTCCAAGTCGAATGAAATGTAAACTGGCCCGCCAATTTTCAGCCTCTCGTAGGCGGGCAGCCCCGCCATCCCCACCACCTCAACCCCGAATCTCGCTGCCTGCTCGCGCTGATGCCCAACCATGGTCCTGATCCCAATCTGCACCAGCCGTTTCGCCAATCGTTCCTCCATGATGCGGGCGAACGGACAGGCGTGGGACACTCGGCTGCCCTCGAACTCGTCATACAAATCCGGATGCGCATCAAAGTGGACGATCGTCAGCTCGGAATAGTGTCGTGCAAATGCCTTCAGAATGGGTATGTAACTGAATGGTCCCCGCCCAGCGATACCGGACGGTCACCATTTTCCAGCAACTCGCCGATCGCACGTTCAATTTCTGTAAAATCGTCGGCGACTTTATCTCGCGAATCGCTCAACTGCAAATCGCCCGCGTTTGCAAACGCACCCGCCGCTCCCACGTCCACTCCCAACTCCGACCACTTGTTCGAAGCATCGCAACGCCAAGCTTCGCGAATCTTCGGCGGCGCACCCGCAGCTCCGCGCAGATACGACGAGTTCACATCCAGCGGTATTCCCAGAAGAGTCGGCATGCGTTCACGTCGATATAACATAACGCCCCAGTCTACGTCCCCCTCAAGTCAAGCCCCGGCTACAGGAAAAACCGTAGGAAGTTTGGCAGTCTGTGGAAATCAGTTCACGGAAATTTAATTTCGCAAAACGGAACCCATTGCATCTATTCGTTCTCAGCTTCGTGTTCCTGAATAGTCGCGTTGCCTGCTGTGAATTTCTTTTCACCCGGAATTCACATTTTTGTCACGCGACTCCGCTACCGTACCCTCTGCAGGTTGCAGGTACAAGCCTGAGGAGGAAATTCATGTCGTCCAATTTCCTGGCGCAAGCCAGACAACATTTAGCGGTTGGCACAAGCTTGTTTGCGCTGCTTGTAAACCTGGGAGCGCCGGTTCCAGTTGGCGCTCAAGAACCAACCCAAAGCATCCTGACCACCTCGCCCATCAAACATGTGATCGTGATCATCGGCGAGAACCGTACCTTCGATCACATATTCGCGACATACGAACCGAAGAGCGGGCAAACCGTTGACAATCTCCTTTCCAAGGGCATCGTCAACGAAGATGGAACCCCTGGTCCCAACTATTCGCTGGCGCTACAGTATTCCGCCGTTGATACCAACGGTGACGGGTACCAAATCAGTCCCATGAGCAAGTCACTCTACTCGAAGCTTCCTGCGCCTTTGACCGGCGGCCCTTCCAATGTCTGCAAAAACAATGGGATTTGCACGCTTGCTGAAGCGAGAGCTTCCGAAAATGGACTGGCCAGCGGCTACTACCAATACCTGCTGACCGGCGGCACCGGCCAGGCCTCCCACGTTCCCGATGACCGCATCTTGAACGTAAATGATCTCCCGCCCGGACCATTTCAACTCACCTCGAACACGTTTCCGTACGACTCCTACGCCGCCAGTCCGGTTCACCGTTTCTACCAAATGTGGCAGCAGACAGACTGCAACACTTTGTTCGCCACGACTTCCAATCCCGCCGGTTGCCGGAACGACCTCTTTCCCTGGGTTGAGGTGACGATCGGCGCTGGCAGCAACGGGTTGCCGCTGCCTGCACACTTCAGTACCGAGTACTCCCCCTCGGCCAAAACCACCGGTGAAGGCTCGACGTCTATGGGCTTTTACAATGTTCTCCAGGGCGATGCTCCCTACCTGAAATTCCTGGCTGACAATTACGCCATCAGCGATAACTACCATCAAGCCGTGATGGGAGGAACTGGCGCTAACCACATCATGATGGGCACCGGAGACGCCATCTGGTTCAGCGACGGCAAGGGTAACCCGGCAGAGCCACCTCACAACCAACTGGTATGGCCGGGCACTGTGGATGCTGGGATAGTCGATGAAGTCGCAAACCCCACAGCTGCCCCGGGAACGAATAACTGGTACACCGAAGACGGCTACGGTGGCGGCGGTTTTGGCAGCCCGGTCTATGGCGGTGGTTCTTATACGAACTGCTCGGACGCCGATTCCCCGGGTGCTTTTGCCGTTCTGGATTACCTCAGCAACTTGCAGACCCTGGTTGATCCACGCTGCCAACCAGGCCACTATTACCTGCTGAACAACTACAATCCCGGCTACTTTGGCGATGGTACCAACGCCTACACCAACCCCTATAAGTACAATACCCCCTTCACTGTCCCGCCTTCCAGCGTTCGCAACATCGGTGACGCGCTGCTGGAAAAGGGTGTCTCGTTTGCCTACTTCGGCGATCAGTTCAACGCCTACCTCAGTGACAAATATCAGCTCAACTATGGTGCGGTTGGTACCACCAGTGACCAATACTGCAACATTTGCAACTTCTTCCAATACTCAACTTCGATCATGACCAATGCGGCGGTTCGAACTGCCCACTTGAAAGACACGATCGATCTCTATAAAGACCTCCAGACGGGCAACCTGCCGGCAGTTTCCTTCGTCAAGCCCAGCGGATGGGTCGATGGCCACCCAGCATCTTCGAAAGTCGATCTCTTCGAAGGTTTCGTAAGAAAGATTATCGACGGGCTTCAGGCCAATCCCACGCTGTGGGCCAGCACGGCCGTCTTCATCACCTTTGACGAGGGCGGCGGTTACTATGATTCCGGTTACATTCAACCCCTCGACTACTTCGGCGACGGCACCCGCATTCCCTTGCTCGTGGTGTCGCCGTTCACCAAAGCCGGGCACATTTCTCACAGCTACTCTGATCACGTTTCGATTCTCAAATTCATCGAGCGCAACTGGGGAATCGCACCGTTAACCGGCCGTAGCCGTGATAATTTCCCCAACCCGGTGACGGCCAACGGCAGTCCGTACGTGCCCATCAACAGCCCCGCACTGGACGACTTGTTCGACCTGTTCAGCTTCTAGGGCGCTAGATCGTGCTGGCGGTTAAATCGTAATCCGCAAGCGGATGTCCCCGTTGGGCATCCGCTTTGCTTTTGCGCTTCAAATCACTGCGTCGTTCGGTTTCTCCCTGTCGAATCTCCCGCACCCCGCCACGCATCCGTTATTCTAGTAATGAACTCATTATGCCTACCCCGAAATCCAGGTATTCCAACGGCGGCGCTGCCGCCGTCCTTGACACGGCATCCAACTCGGAACGTGAACGCGTCTTCAACGCCTTCCGCCAATGGGGATACCTCGAAGGCGACCTTGATCCGCTTGGGTTTCTGCGTCCTCGTCCGACTGCGGAACTTCAGATCGACAGTCCCTATACCGCCGAAGCTCGCGCCATCTACTCATCGACCATCGGCGTAGAAATCAACCACATTTACGCCCCCGAACGCCGCCGCTGGATCTACGAGCAGATGGAATCGCCGTCTCAGAGTTTCGAGGTTACAGAAAAAGACCAGCAGCGTATTCTCGACCTGCTCATCCGCGCCGACGTCTTCGAGCAAGTCATGCAGCAGCGCTATCTCGGCAGCAAACGCTTCTCCCTCGAAGGCGTGACCGCGCTCATCCCTCTGGTTGATGAAGTTCTCGATACCGGCTCTCGACTCGGCGCCGCTGAACTGGTCATGGGCATGAGTCATCGTGGACGCCTCAACGTAATCGCTCATGTGGCCAAGCGTCCTGCGGAAGAAATCTTCGCCGGATTCGAAGATGTCGATCCGCGCAGCGTTCTCGGCTCCGGCGACGTGAAGTATCACATGGGCGCGACCGGCGAATACCTCACGCGCAGCGGCGGCAAAGTTCATATCCATCTGGTTTCGAATCCCAGCCATCTTGAAGCCGTGGATCCCGTCACCGTCGGTCGCACCCGCGCCAAGCAAGACCGAACTGGCGAAGGCGGCCGCGAAAAATATCTTCCGCTCCTGGTCCACGGCGATGCAGCTTTCGCCGGACAAGGCATCCTCGCCGAGACCATGAATTACGCCGACCTGCCCGGCTACACCGTCGCCGGCACCATCCATGTAGTCGTCAACAATCTCCTGGGCTTCACCACCAGCTATCTCGAAGAACACTCCACTCGTTTCGCCGCCTGCATCGCGCGCCGCCAGTCCATCCCCATCTTCCACGTCAATGGCGAGGACGTAGATGCCGTCGTCCGCGTAGCCCGCATTGCCACCGAGTATCGCTACCGCTTCGGCACCGATGTCGTTATTGATCTCATCGGCTACCGTCGTCACGGCCACAGCGAGGTCGACGATCCCACCGTTACTCAACCGCTGCTCTACAAGAAAATCAAAGAGCATCCGCCGCTCTGGGAAATTTACGCCGACGATATCGGAGTGACCGACGCCCCAGCGCAAGCCATAGGCATCAAAGCCGAATTTGAAACCGCGCAAAAAGCCGCCGGCAAGCTTACCAAGAAGCCCACGTTGCGCGATTTGCCCGGCTATTGGGATAAATACTACGGCGGACTCTACAAGCCCGAGTTCGAAGTCGAAACCGGCCTTGCGTCGGAAGAGTTAGCGGAACTCAGCACCCATCTCACCACTTACCCGGATGGCTTCCACATTCATCCCAAGGTAAAGAAGCTCCTCGAACAGCGCGCCGAAATGGGAGAAGGGAAGCGGCCCGTCGACTACGGCATGGCCGAAGCCCTCGCCTTCGCTAGCCTGGTTAAAGCCGGCATTCCAGTACGTCTATCCGGCCAGGACTCTCGCCGCGGCACCTTCAACCAGCGCCACTCCGTCCTCATCGACATCGAAAACGAGAACGAATACGTCCCGCTCGAAAACATCGCGCCGGAACAAGCCGATTGCGGAATCCACAACTCAACTCTTTCCGAGCCCGGCGTGCTTGGCTTCGAATACGGGTACAGCCGTGACTATCCCGAAGCGCTCGTCCTGTGGGAAGCCCAGTTCGGCGACTTCGTGAATGTCGGGCAGGCGATCATCGATCAATTCATCTCTGCCGGCGAAGCCAAGTGGAGCTTGCTCTCCGGCCTCGTTCTTCTTCTTCCCCACGGCTACGAGGGCCAAGGACCGGAACACTCCAGCGCCCGCATTGAGCGCTTCCTGCAACTTGCCGCCAAACACAATATTCAGATCACGCAGCCCTCCAACGCCGCGCAATATTTTCACCTGCTTCGTCGCCAGGCACTGCGCCACTGGCGCAAACCACTGGTCGTCTTTACACCGAAGAGCATGCTGCGCCATCCCGACGCCTCATCGCCCATCTCAGATTTCAGTCGGGACAATTTCCAGAACGTCCTTCCCGACACCGAAGTTGGAGAAGCCGATCGCATTCTGGTCTGCACCGGCAAGATCGGCCACGAACTTCAGGCCGAGCGCAAAAAGAGAAGAGACACAAGCACCGCGATCGTCTTCCTTGAACAGCTCTATCCCTTCCCGGAAAGAGAACTCACCGCCGAATTCGCCCGCCACGGCGACTCCGGCGACATCGTCTGGGTACAGGAAGAGCCCGCCAACATGGGAGCGCTTTTCAACATGCTCCCGCGTCTGCAACGCATCGCCGGATCCCGCCACGTGCTTTCGGTAAAACGCAGCTCCAGCGCCAGCCCCGCCACCGGCAGCGCCAAAGCTCACGAAGTAGAACAGAAAACCCTGCTGACTCTGGCCTTCACAACTAGGGGCTAAGCATAAAGCTGGAAGCAACGAAACAGGCTTAGAGGAGTGTTGTCATTCCGAACCGCTTTAGCGGTGAGGAACCTGCTGTCTGCGGATACCATCACAACTCATGTAGGGACATCCGCCCTCAGCTGTCCACCGAGCGAAGCTCGGCTCGCCCAACCTGATTGTTACAATCCGATGAAAAGGACATCCATGCCTGCCGACTCGGTAATCGGCGCTAGGTACTCGCAAATCCCTTCGTTACAATAAAGCCGTGAAACCAAGCATCTTCGTCGTCGAAGACGATCCTGATATTTCTCGCCTCGTTCGCCATCATCTGGAGAACGAAGGTTTTGCCGTTCGCGTCTATCCCAACGGCTCCACAGTAATCGTTGACGCCGAGCGCCAGCGGCCTGCGCTGTTCGTGCTCGATATCATGGTCCCGGGCAAGGACGGTCTCGAACTCTGCCGCACCGTCCGTCAAACCCAGGGTCTGGCTGCTGTACCCGTAATTTTCCTTACCGCCAAAAGCAGCGAAGCCGATCGCGTCCTTGGCCTCGAACTCGGAGCCGACGACTACATCGCCAAGCCCTTCAGCCCTCGCGAACTCGTCGCCCGCGTGAAGGCCGTGCTCCGCCGCTTTGAGCGTCCTCTGCCTCCTAGTCCGCTCAAGGTCGGCGACATCGAAATCGATCCCTCCGCCATGGTTCTCACCGTTCGCGGACAGACCGTCCCTACCACTGCCACCGAGTTTCGCCTGCTCGATTATTTCGCCCGCCATCTTGGTCGCGTCTTTTCCCGCGATCATCTTCTCGATTCCGTTTGGCGCGACACCTCTTACGTCACTCCGCGCTCGGTCGATGTTTACGTCCGCCGCATCCGCGAAAAAATTGAGCCCGATCCCGAAAACCCGCGCTATCTTAAGACCGTGCGCGGCGCGGGTTACCGCTTCGAGACCCCAAAGTGAGAAGAAAGAAGTGAGAAACGGGATTTTCCTGAAGCTGATGGCGGCCTTCCTGGTCGTCATCCTCGCCGCCGCCGTATTGTTTGACCTGATGTTGGGCGGTGCCTGGGAGGCTTCGCTGCGCTCCGAAATTGAGCGCAACCTCATTCAAAAAACGCAACTCCTTGCCCACGGTGTGGAAACCGATCGCAGTGGCCACTCCCTGGCTGATATCGCTGCCCAGGAAGGCCAGGCTGCCGGCGCGCGCGTCACCATCGTCGATGCCGCGGGAAACGTGCTCGCCGATTCCGAAGCGAATCCCGCCAACATGGAAAAACAAGCCTCGCGACCCGAGTTCGCCGCTGCTCTGGCTGGCCGCGTTGGAACCGACCAGCGCCGCAGTTCCACCATCGGCATTCCGTTTCTTTACATCGCCGTGCCGATTTCTGGCGGAGCCGTGCGCCTGGCCTATCCACTTTCCGACGTTGAGGCGGTCTCCGCTCAAGTGCGCCGTCGGCTGGAAATAGCCTTTGTCCTGGCATTTCTGTTCGCCCTGATCGTCGCCGGCATCGCTTCTAACTGGACCGCTCACCGTCTAGAGCACATCGTCGACGTAGCTGCTCGCATCGCCGATGGCGAGCTTCAGGCGCGCATCCGCGAAGGGTCGCAGGACGAGATCGGCCGCGTCGCCAGCGCCATCGACAAAACTGCCCGGCGCGTCGAACAAAGTTTTGCCGCCGTCGTCTCCAGCCAGCGTCAGCTCGAAACCCTCCTCAACAGCATGCAGGATGCCGTCATTGCCGTAAGCGACGATGGCCTTGTGCAATGGGCCAACCGTCCCATGAACCGCCTCGTTCCCCAAGGCACGCGTCTGCACCAGCCGGTTGTGGAGACCATTCGCGACCCTGATTTCCTGGCTACCGTCCGGAACGCGACCGCCACACACGAAGTCACAACTGCCCGCGCCACCTCCATCGTTCCCGGCCGCACCTTCGACGTGACCGCCGCGCCCCTGCCCGATGGAGGCGTAGTCGCCGTGCTGCGCGATCTTACCGAGACCGAACGCGTGGAAAAAACTCGCCGCGATTTCATCGCCAACGTCTCCCACGAACTGCGCACGCCTCTCACTTCGATTCAGGGCTACGCGGAAACCTTGCTCGACTCCACTCCCGAAAATGGCGCACCCACGCGCGAGTTCCTGGAAATTATTCGCAAGAATTCCAGCCGGATGTCCCGCCTTACCGAAGACCTGCTTACCCTTGCCCGCGTCGAGTCCGGCGAAACTCGTTTCGAAATGGAGCCTGTTCCCCCCACTGAGCTCCTCCACGACGCCGAAGAGAGCTTCCGCGAGATTGCTCCCACCCACGGCATCGATCTAAAAATCCAGGATCTTAAGGAGTCGCCCAACGGCGACGGTCTCCCATCCGTTCTCGCTGACCGCGAAGCCATCCATCAGGTTTTCTCCAACCTCATCGACAATGCCATGAAATATGGCGCTTCCGGCGGACGCATCGTCCTCGGCGCTCGCGCCGTTCCCCACGCCGTCGAATTCTACGTGCAGGATTTCGGCGCCGGCATCGCCTCCGAACACCTGCCGCGCCTTTTCGAACGTTTCTATCGCGTCGATAAAGCCCGCTCCCGCGAATCCGGAGGCACTGGCCTCGGCCTCGCCATCGCCAAACACATCATGATCGCCCACGGCGGCTCCATCCGTGCCGAAAGCGAACTCGCGCACGGTTCGACTTTCCTGTTTACGCTCCCCACCGCGTAGAAGTTACGGCCGGAACCCGCCCAGTTGATTGGCTTTCCGGCTAGGCGCACCTTCGGTGTAATATCGCTCCAGCGCCCTCCCCCTTCGGAGACGTCATGAAACGCATTTCAACTTTCTTTCTTTTGCTAGCCGTCGCCTTGACGGTAGCATGGTCGATCCCCGCTTCCGCCGAACGCGAGAATCGCAAAATTGGGGAAAACGGCATCGAGGCCCGAAAGGCCGCCAAGCATCAGCAGAAACTAGTGAAGAAGAATGCCAAGAAACAGCGCAAAGCGATGAAGAAAGCGCAGAAGGCACAGCGCAAAGCGGCCAAGAAGATGCGCTATCGAACCAGATAATCTTCGCGCTGGTTCCTCGAATCCGAAGTTCGTCCGACGAAAAATGACCAAAAATTCACAGCCTCGTAACCCATCCTCCCAAAATAAATCTTATGCTTGGCCGTTGACCGTCTCTTTATGGCTACTGCAAAATCAGAGCTAATCAGCGCAGCCCGTTCCAGCCAGCGCGCTAGGGATATCCTCATGAGCACTGCACGCGTCGAAAGCCCGCCACCCGAACCGGCGCATCATCACATCGTGCGCCGCACCATCGAAGCTTGTCGTCTGGCCAAGGAAGCCGCCGGTGCTGCCGCCGAAGGTATTGCCACCGGCTCCGGCCCGCTGCTCAACTCCCTGCGCCAGCGCGAGCGCGAACTCGACACGCTCGACATGGAAATCGACAGCGCCGTCACCTCCATCATCACCGACGTCGAGCCCACCCAGGCCCGCGAACTCCTCGCCTGCATGAAGTTCATGATCAGCCTCGAGCGCATCGGCGATCTGCTTCTCAGCTTTGCCAATAGCGCGCAAGCCGCTTCTGGCCGCATCGATTCCGATGACAGCCGCGACCTCACGCACATGGCGACGATTCTCGAAAAGATGCTCACCGACGTCGGCGACGCTTTCTCCGCCCGCGATGTCGGCAAAGCCGTCGACGTCCTCCGCGCCGATTCTGAAATCGATCGCCTCCGCAATCTCATCTTCCTCCGCCACATCGAGAATCCCGAAAACATCGCCCGCCAGGCCAGCCTCCAGATCATCTTCATGACTCAATCTCTCGAACGCGCCGGCGATCACGCCAAGAATCTCGCCGAAGAAGTTTGCCACTTTGTCAGCGGCCACACCGTCCGCCACGTCCTCAAAACCTACGACAAGCCCGTCGAGCAAATGTTTATCGACTACCTCCGCCGCAAGGAAGGGCAGTAACCGCAGCGTCCGCGTCCTATCCTTGCAGGACCATTGAAGTGGGTGCCCCAGCTTTGGTTTGCCCGGACAAACCACAACCGAGGCTGCCCCAGACTTGCTTCCTTTGCAAAGCTGGGCACCCCGAATCGTGCGAGGCTGCACCGCCGCAATGCAGCCTCTTTCCCGATCATTTACCATCCCTCTGCAGAAAGATCGAACGAAGAAGGATCAGAGCCGCATGGACGTTTACTTGGTCGACGGAACCTACGAACTGTTCCGCCACTTCTATGCTGTGCCCTCCGCCTCGGATGCAAATGGTCAGGAAATCGGCGCCGTCCGCGGTGTGGTGACCTCTGTTTTGTCCATGGTCGAGCGCGGCGCCACTCACCTAGGCGTTGCAACCGATCACGTCGTCGAGTCCTTTCGTAACGATCTCTATCCCGGATACAAGATCAGCGAAGGTGTCGCTCCCGAGTTGCTCTCGCAGTTCCCCATTCTCGAAGAAGCTCTCGAAGCCATGGGTGTCGTCGTGTGGCCCATGGTCCACTTCGAGGCGGATGACGCTCTCGCTTCCGCCGCCAGCCAGGCAGCCAAAGACGATGGCGTGAACCAGGTCCTTATTTGCACGCCGGACAAGGATCTCAGCCAATGTGTCGTGGGGACTCGAGTCGTCCAATTGGACCGCAGGCGCGACATCGTGCGCGACGAAGCTGGCGTTGTCGCCAAGTTCGGCGTAAAGCCGCCATCGATTCCCGACTACCTCGCCGTGGTCGGCGACAGCGCCGATGGTTTTCCAGGCGTGCATGGTTGGGGCGCAAAGGCTGCAGCCGCGACCTTATCGCAATATGCCCACCTCGAAGACATTCCCAAGGACTGGCGGGATTGGCATCCCACCATCCGCAAGGCCCGCGCGCTCTCCGAATCTCTCTCCAGCGCGTGGAATGACGCCCTGTTGTTTCGTACCCTTGCCACCCTGCGACTGGATGTCCCGGTCTTCGACACGGTCGCGGAGCTTCGCTGGAATGGGCCACGCCCGAACTTCGAGGAATACTGTCGACGCCTGAAGAGTCCCGATTTGCTCCGCCGCGCCGCGTCGGCAAAATCGAAAATCCAAGCTGGCTAGCCTTTACCCATATACTTTCCCACGACGCTGGCGCAGGCCTCGACAAACTCCTGCTCCTTTTCCGTGAAAGTGTTGGTGAAATAGCTCTCAATATCGAGCTCAGCCACCAGTTTATTCCTGACCAGGATCGGGACGACGATCTCACCCTTCACCAATGGCGACCCGGCCAGATAACGCGAGTCTTTCGAAACGTCATGCACTACCACCGTCTGCCCGCTCGTGGCGGCGGCGCCGCAGAGACCGGTGTTGAGTGGAATGCGAGCGTTCGGCGTAAAGCTCCCGGCAAATGGTCCGACAATTAGCGCTCCCGGATCCGCCGCGTCGATCAGATAGAACCCCACCCAGTTGTACCGCGCCATCTTTTCATGCAGACGCTGGGAGATTCGCTCCATCACAGCCTTGTCCGTGGGAGCGGTTCGAGCAAAATCCTGAAATTCGTGCAGAAGTTCTTCGTGCACCGGCGTCATTCGGTTCAGCCCTCGAGGGAGTACAGGAAGCTCTACTGAGATCCAAAGCTCGCTTCAATCCCACCACAGTCTACGCGGATCGCGGAGTTTTTGAAGAATGCCTTCAATGGGACGGGTAAGATAAGACAAAGACGATTCGCGCGGCCGTCACTCCGTGGTCGTCGCCGCCTACTTCAACCCATCGACCACATAAAGATCGGATAAAAAGCGGCCGAGAGAGTAGGCATAAGATTTTCCGTCCGCGCTGAACCGCATACTGGGAATGCTTTGCGCACCCGCCGGATCGGCAGGCACGATCTCTTTGAATGGCTCTCGGCGGCCTGTCGCCAGATCAACGCGCGTAATCTTCGCAGGCACCGTGCGAGTGCGCAGCAACACGCTCTTCCCTCCGTCGAAGAATCGCAGGACAAATTCGTCGGGAGCCACGACGAAGTTCACCTTTTGCGGATCCCCGCCGGCAATCGGGTAGAACGAGTACTCGCGCTTGCCGTTGGCGGCAAGAAGATACTTGCCGTCGGGTGTGACCAACGAACCGACTATGCCCTCGGGAGTCACCGCGCGCGCGCCCCTGGCCGCATCAATACTTTGTACGTAAATGCGACGCCCGCGCCCGGGTTCGGCACTGCCGTAGACGATCGACTTTCCATCTGGCAACCAAGCAGCATTGAAATGGTCGGTTTTGTCGTCGCCGATCTGACGAGGTTCTCCAACTCCGGTGGGCAGAAGTGTTAGCTTGGCGGGATTGCCGGATTCTGCCAGCACCCACTTCCCATCCGGAGAAAGCGCGCCAAACCCTCCTTCCCCCAGACGAATGGCGGGTGAGCCATCGGTCTTGCGGAGAAAGATGCTGTAGTTCGTGCCCACCGCTTCGCCGGTCTCCGAAAAAACGATGGTCTTGCCGTCGGCTGACATATCCGCCAGCAGCGACCAGTCAAACCAGGAGAGACTGCGTTCATGAGCCTCGCCGGGAGCCAGCGCGAACATACCCAGCCGGGTCTTATCCGCAGTGAGCAGAACCGAACCCGCGCGGCTGACGTCGTGCATCGTGAGCCCACCCGGCGCGCGATAGATCAGGCGTTCTTTGCCCGAAAAATCCAGTGCATAAATCGACCGCGCCGATCCGCCGGGTACAGCCGAAAACCAGACTTCCTTGCCATTCGGACTCCACGCCAATCCTTCTACGCTGGAATAAAACGAAGAACTGACCTTTGGATTTCCATGCGCATCAAGAATGACGACGCGGCCATCGTCACCACCCGGGACATGATCCGCGATGGCAATAGATCCGCCGTCCGGCGAGAATCGCACATGACTTACCCAGCCCTTCGGTTCATAGATCACGTTGTCGATGGGATATTCCAGATGAGAGAGGACACCGGGAGCAGTGCGAATAATTGCCAGCGCTTGCCCGTCGGGCGTCCAGTCCGCCCACATCACATTTTCCAGCACCTCCCGTGGAGCTCCTCCCGCCAGCGCTACCCGCGCCAAAGTCCCGGTCTGCGTGAAGTGTGCAAACGGCGTCGGATGCAGGCAGATCGCCATCTCTCCCTTCGATGAGATGGAAAGAATCTGCGCCGCCGGCAGGCCCACACTTCGCGAGTCGGTGCTGTCAAATCGCGTCGAGAAAATTTCCTGCGGCAAACCATCCCACGCCGCGCCGTAAATAATCGTCTGCCCGTCCGGAGCAAACCGCGCGTCCCAGATGGTTCCATTGCGGAAAGTGACCTCGTGAAAAGTGGGATTCGCCGCCGCCCCGCGCCGCGCCAACCCGTAGATACCTGCCCACGACGCCAGCAATAGCAGCCCGCCTAATACCGGAAGCAGCCAGCGTCGGGCCTTCGCTGACTCTTCTTCCAGCCGCACCACCTGCGCTCCGCTTCGGCTGGAGGTGGAGATGTCAGTGAGTGCTTCCAGATTGAAGGCCACATCGCGCGCCGATTGAAATCGTTCCGCCGGATTTTTCTCCAGGCAATGCCGCACGATCCGCTCAAGCGCCGGAGATACATTGCGATTCGTCTCAGACAGCTCAGGCGGATCCTCTTTGAGGATGGCGCTCATCGTATCGACCGGCGAGTCGCCGTGAAACGCGCGCTTGCCCGAGAGCATTTCGTAGAGAATTGCCCCAAAGGCAAAAATATCGGCACGCGCGTCGGCGGCCTTGCCGCGCACCTGCTCCGGCGCCATGTACCCGACCGTCCCCATCACCGTTCCTGCATCGGTGGCGATCTGCTGCGTCGGCGCTTCGCCGGAGTTGTCCAGTTCAGGCCGCGTAAATTTCGCCAGCCCAAAATCGAGAATCTTTGCCCGCCCGTCGTTCGTAATAAAGATGTTTTCCGGCTTCAGATCGCGATGGACAATTCCTTTCTCGTGCGCCGCCGCCAGCCCGCTGGCAACCTGCCGCGCGTAGTCGATCGCTTTGCGCGAAGGCAGCGCTGCGCCACGCAGTCGGTCGCGAAGCGTCTCGCCCTCCAGTAACTCGGACACAACGTAGGGCGCGCCTCGGTCTTCGCCAATGTCAAAAATCGAAAGAATGTTGGGATGGTTGAGCGCTGCTGCCGCACGACACTCCTGCGCGAATCGCTGCAGCCGGTCGGGATCGGCCGAGAAAGAGCCGGGAAGAATCTTGATTGCGACCTCGCGGTTCAGCCGCGCATCGTGCGCGACATACACTTCGCCCATCCCGCCCGCGCCCAGCGGCGATTGAATCTCATAAGGACCAAGTTTGGTGCCAGAGGTCAGTGCCATGTGTGTGCGTGATTATATATTCCTTGGCACTTTCGTGGCGGCCGAATCTCCGAGATGCTCATGTGGGGACAGCCGCCCTCGGCTGTCCGTCGAGCGAAGCTCGACCGCCTTCTTTCGTCAAGGCCGGCGCTGCATTGCCGCAACCTCGGAGCATTGTCATCCTGAGCGGAGGTTGTGCTTCGCGAATGCGAAGCACAACCGTAGTCGAAGGATCCCTGCACAATTGCAGACGCTCGGCTTGCAAACGACCTAACCCGTTCCATTAACCCCACTAAGAAACCCTCCGAGATGTCCCGTCAACGCAACCAGGCCGACGCCCAGCAACTCGATGGGGATTCGATAACTCGGCGGAGCGTTGGTGCGCCCTCGCGCGCGATAGTGAATCCACCATACCAGCCAGATCATGATGCTCGACAGGCAGGCAAAGACGAGGTGCAGCAGCAAAATTCCCTTCAGGCTTTGCCCTTCGAGTTGCCACTGCCACGCGAGCAGCCCCGAGGCCACGACCGGCAACGTCGCGAATGCCGCTATCAGGAAGTTGAAGTATGCCGAGTCTGCCAAGCTAGGCCGCTTCAGCCATTGCCCGTACAAGTCGAAGCCCACCCCGCTCACAAACAGCGCGATCGGAAAGTGGATCAGCACCACATGTTGCGCGTGCTTGGCCAGCAGAGCGGTTCTCAGGTCAAAAGGATGCATCGTCGAAGTCCATCGCTCTCTACGCTTACCGCACCACAATTTGCCCGGTCATCTTGGGGTGCAGCGAACAGAAGTAGGAATAGGTCCCTGCTTTCGAAAATGTGTAGGAAAACTTCTCGTCTGTGTCGAGAGCTTTCGACTTGAACATTGAATCGGAGCTCACTACGGTGTGCGGAATGTCATCGCGGTTGACCCACGTAACGGTTGTTCCGGCGGCCACTGTGATGGTTGCGGGTCCGAAGCTGAAGTTGTCGATCTTCACCTCCGGCGTTATCGCCTCCGGCGCATCAACGCTCCGGCCAACCCCTCCGAGCAGGACCAGTGCAATCATCACCGACCCTGCAAAAGCTATAACTCGCGAATATTCCCTCATCTTCTTCGATCTCCTTCTAGGTTTGGGTTGAATTGCGGCTTACGCCAGGGTCGAATCGACCACCGCCAAAGAATGTTTCCTCTTGACGAAGCTCACGTCCGTGATTCCTAAAACGCTTTTCAATTGCTCGGCGGGAACGTTCATCGGCCCGGGCGAAGGCGCCTTGCCCGGCTCCGGCTGCGGAAACGCGGTCGATCTGGCGGTATGAAAAGTGACGCTGCCTTCCACCTTCTGCATGATCTGGTGAATGTGCCCGTTGAGCACCGTCACCGATCCGAACTTCTTTAGATATCCCAGTGCTTGCGCGCTATCCTCCGTGCCCCAGCCCCATTCCGGATACACCGACCACAGCGGAATGTGAGCGAACACCACGATCGGCGTACTGTGCTTGAGGTGTTGAACGTCATCTTCCATCCACTCCAGTTGTTCCTCGCCCAGCGACCCGAGACCTCCCGCCTTCAAATTCACGACATTGACCAGCCCGATAAAATGCACGCCTTTCTTATCGAAGCTGTACCAGCCCGCGCCTTTTGCACTCTTCCCGTAGCGCTCGAGATAAGCCTTCCCGTTGCCATCGTCGAGCATGTCGTGTTCGCCGGGCACGTAAAAAACTTCCTTGGCATTGGCGCTCTTCAGGATCTGGTCGACATTGTCGAACTCTTCTGGTTTGGAAAGGTGGCTGATGTCGCCGGTGTGCAGCAGGAATTCCGGCTGCACAGCCAACCCATTGATCTGGTCGATCGCGGTTTTCAGCGTGCCAATGACATCTGTGTTCGCGGGTTTGTTGAACCCCATGTGGCTATCGCTGATCTGAACGAAAGTGAGATCGCTCGACTTGCCGTACTTCCCAATACTCTTGGCGAAAGCCTGGGAAACCGGGATGCCGCCACTCATCGTCCACACCAGTCCCGTGCCCGCCCACGCCATGCATTTGAGAAAGCCGCGGCGGTCAACGCCATCGTCGTGCACATCTGCCGCCTTCGGATCGTCTAGCTCTTGACTCATATACCCTCCTGAGTTTGCGGTGCTCGCTGCCTATAACTCAGGAAAGCGGATTTTATTCCCGACAAAATTGAGAGAGGATTCGCGCCATTTCCGGGCGCTTCCGACAGCTGAGAAGGCAAAGCGTTACCACCCTGGAATTCAAGTCGGCAATCGAAAACCGATACCAACCGCTACAAGTGACGCAGATCACAGTTGGGTCTTGTGCATAGGACTAGAATGAGGCCGCATAGAGCCACGCCGCTCGAAGCGGAGGTTATTCATGAAAGCTAGAGTCGGAGCCCCCGTCGTTTTTCTGACTTGTCTGATTCTTGTCGCGTGCAGTTCAACGCCGACTTCGTCCAATAGTGCCCCTGCCCCGGTAGCTGAGAAAAAGGAGCCCGTCCTATATACGGCCAAGAGTTGCTTCTCGCAGATTGCTGGCGTAGCCGCGCGCTGGTCTCCAGACGCGATGCCCGTTCACCTGGAGTCCGCCCTCAATGCGGAGAGCACTGGCCTCGACGGAAAATCCACCATCTGGCGCGCCATGTACGCCTCTCCCAGTCGTGGCACCTGGCGATCCTTCACTTGCTCCGGCAGTCGACTGAAGGACGAGCCGGCGATCGGCGTCACGAGCACCGTTGAGAGCCCTTCCTCACCGGAAATGTCCCGCTCGATGTTTCAGTCGCTTCTCCTGATCGTCGATTCTGACAAGGCCTTTGCCACGGCCCAGGAGAATGGCGGCGCGAGCATCTTGAAGAAAAACCCGCAGCAGCCGATCCTCTATGCCGTCGATTGGGACGCGAAGAATAAACAACTGGTGTGGTCCATCATGTACGGAACTTCGCACGCGGATTCCAAAGGCATCGGCCTGGTCGACGCTACCTCAGGCAAATTCCTGCGTGCCGTGAAATAGAACTAATCTGCCGCCATAGCGATGGGCCAATGTACCGCGCTCATTTTGCGGGACGCCTTTAGGCGCATTCCTGTTCCGTCTTTATTACAACTGCCGGCGGAATTGCCTGCGCCCCCTTTATCTCCACCGCTCTCTCTCCCCGCCGGATCAGCACGATCGCTCCTAAAATCGCCACTGACGCGAGTACCACTCTCATGGTCAACGGTTCACGCGCCAGAAGCCACCCCAACAAAACCGCGACGACCGGATTCGCGTAGGTATGCGTCGCCACCAGCGCCTGCGGGACCCGTTGCAGCAGCCATACATAAGAGGTGAACGCCACCACCGACCCAAAGATGATCAAATATCCCAGCCCCAGCCACGACTTCAACGAGATGCTCGCCCAGTGCGTTTGTTGAAACTCTCCCGCGACTCCCGCCGCGATCAGCAACATAGCCCCGCCGCAAATCGTAGGCAACGCCGTTCGGCCCAGCGCGTCCGAAGGCAGCTTCAGCCGGGGCGATATCACCACTCCCACTGACCACGCCAAAGACCCCAGCAGCACCGCTAGCACTCCCGGCATGCTCGACCCCTTCACCGACAGTTCCGCTCCCATCAACATGGCCACGCCGGCAACGCCTAACCCCAGTCCCAGCGCGCTCACCCGGCTGATCTTCTGCTGACCCATCATCCAGCCCAACATCAGGATGAACATCGGCTCCGTCGCGATCAGCAGCGCCGCTAAACCCGATCCCACATATTGCTCCGCCCAGAAAAGCGACCCGTGTCCGATCAGGAAGAAGAATGTCCCCAGCGCGAATCCCGCCACCCATTGTTGCCGCGTCGGACGAAATCCCCGTGCCCAAGCCCACGCCAGCATGATTCCACCCGCAACGGCCTGCCGCACTCCCACCGTCACCAGCGGAGGAATCGTCTCCACCGCATAACGGATCGCGAGATATGTCGATCCCCATATGACATAGATCGCCACAAAGGCTAACGCCAGTTTGATGGCGAGCCCTCGTTCATGCGCGGACGCGGGTTTATGTGGATTGGGCACAATCACTGGCCTGCCTCCAATGTTTATCATCTTTCCGCTGCGAATCATGGCCACAATCTGCGACGATTGATGGAGAAACATGAGATCAACCTCTGGAGCGACGTAACCTGCAAAACATATTTAACAGGTTAAACATATAGTACGGACGGGAGCATAACTTGTCAAGATGGTTTTAATGGTTATATTATGAAAGCTGAGGATTGCGCTGCTTCGTTATGACGGTACCCACACCCGAGAGACGGCGCCCGCCCCACTTCGATCTGATTGCGGGCAGCGTCTGCCTCGACTTCGTGAACACCCTCGATGACCGCCACATCAAGCCCAAGGAGCTGCTCGAGCAATACAGTCATCTGGCGCGCTTCGGCGAGGACACCGGCTTGCTCGATCCAAGCCAGGCGGACCAACTGGTCAAGCGCGCCTCCAAGTCTCCTGATCGCGCGGAGGCGGCTCTGCGTCGCGCCAAAGAACTGCGCGAGGCCATCCACGATGTTTTTTGGGCTCTCACCAACCATCGCCCCGTGCCCGCCGAAGCTCTCGCCACGCTCAACGCGGACGCTCGTATCGCCGCCGAACACTTGCGCCTGGTCCCCATCGACGGAGGCTTCCAGTGGCGCTTCGATGATCTGGATGACTTCGATAGCCTGCGCTGGCAGATCGCTCGCTCCGCCGCTGATCTTCTCGCTTCCGATCACCTGGCTTTTGTTCGGGCATGCTTGGCCAAAGATTGCGAATGGTTCTTCCTCGACACCAGCAAGAACCACCACCGCCGCTGGTGCGATATGAAGCGCTGCGGCAATCGCGCCAAAGTCCGGAAGTTCTACGCCAAAAAGCGAACGATCTAAATGAATTGGCGCTGAAACTAAAGTGCTGGAACTCCCCGAATTGGAGCACGTGAAGGACACCCCGGCGCAGCAAGGGCTATCGCGGTAGAATGACTTGTGCCCATTGCTCGACTGAACCGAGATACGCTGCGAGCGCTGGCGGGCGGCAGGCTCGAAGAAGGTCGCGTACTTTTGGAGAATCGACTTTGGACTGGTGCGTACTATATGACCGGGTTATCTGTCGAATGCGCTTTGAAGTCCTGCTTGGCGAGCGCGGTGAAGGAGCACGATTTTCCCGACAAGGAGTTCGTAAACGCGATGTATGTTCACAATTTGGAGAAACTCTTCAAGTTGAATGGAGCTCTCTGGGTTACTTTGCAAGCCGACATGAAGGCGGATCTGAAGCTTAACGTGAATTGGAGTACGGTCAAGGATTGGGACGATGGTAAACGCTACGATATCGTTGAGGAACTAGAAGCCAAGGCTCTGCATGAAGCAACCACGGCCGCTGCATCCGGTGTGATGGAATGGATAAAAGGAAGGTGGTAATGGCCATCGTTGAGTCCTTAACAGGAACAGACTTGGACTTCGGGAAAGTTCTGTGGGATGTGTTGCGCCGAAACGACGCTTTTCGAGCTAAGGGAGCTCTCTGGCTGCTGCAACCTGAGGCAGGCGAGTGGCATTTGGTGATTGCGACCCCGCGAGTGGATGAGGTAGGACCGAGAAAGTCCTACGAAGAGCTCTCAGACATCACACGCCAGATCCCGGCAGATCCTTCCACGCTGTTGAAGATCGAGCTTATCAGCCCAAAGCAGCCATTCTATGAGGCATTGCGCTCCGTCTTCGGCAAAACTGCGTCCGTGGAGGGAGCACGGCTCGGCGGAACGCAGATAGGCGGCAGGTACATCAATGACGCCTACCTTTACGAGATTCGTTGACGCAGGGAGCAGGGAATTCGTTCGTCCTCAATGTCGGGCCTACCTCGCTTAGGTTAGCCAGATTTTTCACCATCAGAACTCCAGCCGCGCCTGAAAAGCAATCATGCGCGGAGTGCTGTCGCCGCCCAAACCAACGCCCAGCAGCCCAGTCGGAGGAGAAGTCGTATAGGTGAGCGCTCCGAATCCAGTTTGGGTGGAAGGCCGTCCTGGAATCCCGGCCTGCACCACGCTCGGCAGGCCAAAATTCGGATGGTTGAAAACATTGAAGAACTGTCCCTCGAACCGCAACTTCAAGCGCTCGGTCAAGGGAAACCATTTCGTCAGATAAAAGTCACTCCACACGAAATCCGGCCCGCGCAGTGAGTTGCGCCCAAGATCGCCGAACTGGCAGTTCTGCGCGCTGTCGCCGCCATAGCACTGCCCCGTGGTTGGATCGACCGCCGATACAAAAGCGTCCGGATTGAGCCACTGCAGTGTTCCCGGCTGTGTGACGCCCGGAATCGCATGGTGTTCATACAATGGAACGCCCGGAACGCGACTGGCGAACTCTGGCCCGCTGCCTTGGACAATTCCGTTTCCACCGGCGGAATACGGTGTGCTCACCACGGAGAAGGGAACTCCGCTGTGCCAAAACAGAGTTCCAGAAATCTGCCAGCCATTCAGCGCGTAGCCCAGAGAACGATTCCGCACTTTCACCGGCAGTTGATATACGTACTGCCCGTTGAGATTGTGCCGTATGTCGTAATCGCACGGACCGTAATCGCGGCCAAGCTCTCCCGGCAATGGAGAAAGAATCCCTCCAGCAGAAAATTGCAGAAACCCTCCGTTCGAGACCGTGTCCATGCACCGGCTGAAGGTGTAGTTGATTTGCCCCTGAAGCCCGTGCCCCATACGCTTCATCGCCGTGAGTTGTAGGCCGCTGTAGTGACTGTTCGCCCCGGTGGAGAATTGTGTGACCGCGCCGAATCGTGCGTCAGTCGGCTGCAGATAGGGAAACGGTGCGAAACATCCCTGGCACACCGTTTGGTAGCCGTTGACTTGGGTCGAGTACGGCTGATTTACCGCCCGCGTGCCCACATATTGTGCCTGTATGCTGCCCGTCGTTCCGAACTGATGTTCTATTCCGAGGCTCCACTCCATGAAATATGGTGCGTGGAGTTTCCCCTCTGGAATAGCTGTCATCGCCGCCGGTGGAAGACATGTTGTCGGGTTCGCCTGTGTTGGCGAGTTTGTCTGAGAAGCCGCGCACGAGAGTTGGCCTTGGGGAAATCCTGAAGTAAAGATCTGATTCGCGGTAACTGTTGCGTCCACCGCGCTGTTCGGCACATTGGGCGAGATCGCCGTACCGCCGACAGTGCCAAGCAGCCCGCCCTGAAATGTCTTATCGTACGGTGGATTCACGCCTATCAGATCTGCCACACTGCCCGGCAAGATGTCGCTGAAAATCCCGAAGCCCGTGCGCAGTACAGTTTTCGGCTCAAACTGCCACGCAATCGCCGTTCTTGGTTGCAGAATTGCCCACGGTGTAGATGAAAAAAGATTGCCAAGCCCAGTCTGAATCTGCGCGTTCAGGGGCTGATTCACATCATGCGAGACCGAGTTGAACGAGCCGCGCAGACGCGCAACCTGATCATGCGGATTCAGCGGATTCGAGTTAAAAGTATCGCGCAGACCGAATGTCCACGTCAGTTTGCGACTCACCTTCCACGTGTCTTGCGCGTAGACATCCAGATTGAGAAAGTTGAAGGGCTCGTTTGCATTTAACGAAAACGTTTTCGACGCGGTGTTCGCCACTCCATAAGTAAATTGCTGCAAGTTCGCGTAAGTTACCGTGGGGACCGTCCCTTCCCCGAAATCAAAGTCATTCAGCCGGAAAATGCGCGTATTGGTTCCAAACCGCAGTTCATGACTACCATGGCTCCACGCCAGGTTGTCATTAATGAAGAACCGCGTTGCCCGCCGTCCTTGCACCCAGGTGTTGTCCAACCCTCCCACCGTCGTGAACGGATTCACGCCGCTGCCCTGTAACACAATCGGAAATGCCGCCAGCGTTTTCTGGAAGCTGTTTGGCGCAAACAAACTCTCGTACCAGGAAAACGCCGGATTGAAGTAGTTCACCAGATTCTGTGAAAAGACATGCGTGTGTCCCGCCGCGAAAGAATAGAGCGGCTGCGGAGAAGTGGCATTGAACAGCGGGTTGATCGGATCCGTGTAGGCAGCTTGCACACCCGTGTCCGCCTGAAAACGAAACCATGCTGTGTCTTTGGGATTGATGTTGTAATCGATGCGCACCGTCTGTACCTGTTCGTGGTCGTCGCTCGAATGCGACACACTCTGCCGGTTGGCGCAACCCGCCGCGATCGGACAGCCGAGGATCGCAGTAGGTGTGCCGCTAGTATTCTCGTAGAGCGAAAACATTTGCTCATAGAACGGCACTTCCTGCGGCTCCGCCGGATAGACAATGTTCCCGGCGCTGTCCCTCAGTCCTAACGGAAGTTGCTGCAGCACATATTGCTGAAATTCTGCGCTCGGGACGATCGTCGGCGTTACGATGGGCAGCGCGATCCGCACCCATTCGCTGTCGAAGAAGAAAAACAGTTTGTTGTGCAGGATGGGACCACCCAGGCTGCCCCCGAAGTGGTTCACTGTCGCGCCCGGTTTGTGATTTCCCGGAGTCGCGTTCGTAAAATAATCGGCCGCATTGAGCAGCGCCCCATTCCACAGTTCGTACAGATTCCCGTGAAGCTGGTTTGTCCCAGACTTGGTCACGTAATTTACCTGGGATGCTCCATACCGTCCTTGATCCACTGAATACGAGAGCGTGTTGACGGTTACCTCCGAAATCGAATTCAGTCCAAGAACCAGGTTGGTGGAAAGTCCGCTGTTGAGATTCGTGAGCGGATCGTTGGTTTCCAGCCCGTCCACGATGTAGCCGTTAGAGAGCGCAGGCAGTCCGTTGAATTCCACATTGCCGTAGCCGTTCGTCCCTCCCACGAAATCATTACCGCTGCCCGCCGTGTTGATCAGCGCGCCCGGCGAGAATTGCAGCGGATAGGTCAGGTCGCCGCCCGGATTTGGCAGATCCTCGAGAGCTGGCGCGCTCAACGTAGTCGACGTATTGGCGTCTGCTGGGTTGATGAGCGGAGCTTCGCTATTGACCTCTACCACTTCATTCGAGTGCGCCACCTTGAGTGTGAAATCGACGTTTTGCTTCTGCCCCAGCCCGGAAGACACATTGTCATTCCGTTGTAGCTCGAACCCTTCCGCCTTCACGCCCACGGTGTAAGTGCCGGGCTTGAGTTGCGGAAAATCAAACCTCCCGGCGCTATCAGTCAGAGCGCTACGCCTTAACCCGGTCTCATGATTTGTGATCGTCACCGTGGCGCCCGCCACTACCGCCCCGGTCGCGTCCTTTACTTCACCGACAATGGCACTCGTGGTTTCGCCTTGTGCGTGTGCGTGACCCGGAAAGAGGCACGCCAAAAGCGCCAGAATGAGCATCGCCCGCAAGAGGGACATCATCTTCTTGCACTTCATTTCTTGTTCCCCGAACCCGCGGCGGAGATTCAGAGGCCCTCTCTGAACTCCATTCTGATTAACTGGAGCTGATCATACACAGTTAACTACAGTTAATCAAATGAACTGAGAAAAGAGCCTCGCGAGCTGCGCTGCCACTTTTTCGCGGCCAGGAAGTACAATCGCAACATTCTCTCGGAGGCTCTCTGTGATCTCTCGTCTTCTCGCTCTCACCCTGCTGACTGGTTCAGCTCTCGCCCAAAGCACCGTCCACTACACCGCGACCAACGCCAATGTGAAGTATCTCTTCGCCACAGCCGAGCCCGTCGCTCACCTGAAGTCCGGCGACATCCTCGATACCAACACCCTCGATTGTTTCGGCAACGTCCTCCGCAAGCCCGGCGACACCCTCAGCATGGTCAAAGGCGACAATCCGCTGACCGGACCTTTCTTCGTGGAAGGCGCGGAGCCCGGCGACACGCTCGCCGTCGAGATTCTCTCGCTCGATGTCGATGGCGACACCGGTGTAGGCGCCTTCGCTCCCGGATTTGGCGCGCTCAATGAGACCAACTACACCCCCATGCTGCACGCGCCGCTGCCCGAGCGCATCTGGTACTACCACATCGATCACGACGCCAACACCGCCACCTTCAAGGCGCTCGATACCGATTTCTCGGTGAAAATTCCCCTGCATCCTTTCTTTGGCTGCATCGGCGTAGCACCCGCCGAAGGCGAGGCGCGCAGTTCAGTCGTCCCCGCCGAATTCGGCGGCAACATGGATTCTCCCGAAGCCAGCGTCGGCAACACCGTTTATTTTCCGGTAAACGTAAAGGGAGGTCTTTTCTATATCGGCGACGGCCACGCCGCCATGGGCGACGGAGAAATCGCCGGAACCGCGATCGAGGTTCCCCTGAAAGCCCGCGTGCAATTGAGTGTGATCAAAGGCCGCACCATCGCCTGGCCCCAGTTCGAAAACGACGACGCCATTATGACCGTCGGTGCCTACCGCCCCCTCGACGACGCCCTCCGCATCGCCTTCACCGAACTCGTCCACTGGATCCACAAAGACTACGGCCTGTCGGAACTCGACGCCTATGAGCTCCTCTCGAAAGTAGCGAAGATTCACCTCAACGAAATGGTCGATCCGAACTATGTGATCGTCGCATCGATCGAGAAGAAATATTTGCCGCCAAAGAAGAAGTGATCCCGCTTGTCGCTGCCATGGGAGTCAATCCGCAATTTGGCTTTGAAAGGGCGCGCCTTCTAGTCGCGCCGTAGCGCCCCATAAAATATCAACAGAAGCTTTGGTAGTGGGCTGTTTTGAATTTCTTGTCCCATCCGCTCTCCTTGCAGATCACAGTTGGAGTTTAGAGGAATTGGTGGGACCATTGGACGAGAGCGTTAATAAGGCGGTGGCGTGATGTTCTTGATTGCCAAACTAGCCCTTGTCACATGCGGATTTTACATGCTGACAGCAATCATTCTTGAAATTGGACTGCTGGTGCTGGTGTATGTGAAGGTCGGCATCTTCTACGGCATCAGTTACCGTGTATGGGCTGTCGGCTTCGCTGCGCTCTGGTTAGTCTCGTTCTCCTTGGCATGGCAGATCGTGATGGTTCCATTTGGGGCGAGATTGAACAGATAAGTTCCAGAAAAGTTCAAAACAGCCCCACTACCGACGCAAGCGCGCAGCTGGTGTTACCATCTCCTGATCCGTAGCTGGGGTTATATGGCCGCGCTCCCTACTCTCCCGAACCCGCACTCCTGGCCCGAGTTGCCGCTTGCCGCATGGCAGGAAACCTACGCCACTCTCCACATGTGGACCCAAGTCGTCGGCAAAGTGCGCCTCGCTCTGAGCCCTCGCGTTAATCACTGGTGGGAAGTCCCCCTATACGTCAACGCCCGCGGCCTCACTACGTCCGCCATTCCCTACGGCAGCGGAATCTTCGAAGTGCAGTTCGACTTCATCGACCACAAGCTGACCATCCAGACAAGCTGGGGCTCGACAAAGGCCCTTGCCCTGAAACCGCAATCCGTCGCCGCCTTCTATTCCGAGTTCATGGCCACCCTGAAGTCTTTGGGTATAGAAGTAAGAATCTGGCCCATGCCGGTCGAGATCCCGAGTCCAATCCCCTTCGAGACTGACACCCAGCACTCCTCCTACGATCCCGAATACGCCCACCGCTTCTGGCAAATTCTGATTCTGTGCGACATCATCTTCAAGGAATTTCGCGCCCGCTTCATCGGCAAAGATAGCCCAGTGCATTTTTTCTGGGGAAGCTTCGACCTTGCCGTCACGCGCTTCTCCGGACGCCGCGCCCCCCCAAGGCCCGATGCCGATTCCATTACCCGCGAAGCCTACTCCCATGAAGTAATCAGCGCCGGATTCTGGCCCGGCGGCGGCGAAATCAAAGGTCCAGCTTTCTATGCCTACGCCGCCCCCGAGCCGCCCGGCTTTGCGCAACAAGTCGTGAAGCCGCCAGCCGCTTTTTATCATCCACAACTTCACGAGTTTCTCCTGATGTACGACGACGTTCGTCAGTCCGCGTCCCCGCGTGAGGCCCTGCTCAGTTTTCTGCAGAGCACCTACGAGGCCGGAGCGAACCTCGCGCACTGGGACCGCAAGGAGCTGGAAAAGATTTGAACTCAAAACTGTGGGAGAGAAATCATGTCAGCCCAATGCAAGCATCTAGATCAAATCAAAATCACCACCACCAAGACGCACGTCTGCGAAGAATGCGTAAAGCTGGGCGACACCTGGGTTCACCTGCGTCTGTGCATGGTTTGCGGGAACGTGGGTTGTTGCGATTCCTCCAAGAACAAACATGCCACTAAACATTTTCGCCACGTCCACCATCCCGTCATGCGCTCCATCGAGCCTGGAGAGAAATGGATCTGGTGCTACGTGGACGAAGCTATCGTGGGCGAAGAGAGCTCTTAGGGTTTTATCCAGAGGAAAAAGGCGGGAAAAAAATTGAAAGGGCCGTGACATTGGTTATGCTCTAGCTGCCAACTCCTGCGAGGGAGTCAACCGCGTGGACGCATGTACCGTCACAGCCCCTTGATGCGATCACTGCTTTCACAGTCCCAAACCCCAACTACCCCTCGCAGAGCCGTCGGTTTTTTCAGGTTTGGCTGCCCCGCAAGTTGCCTCGCCGGGCTGATCACTCAGTCTAGTTCGGGTCAGCAAGGTTTATTTCGCTGTCCCTTTCGACCGTCGACGCAAGCAACATTAACAGAGCGTTCATAAATGTCAACGCAAACAATTGGTGCAATGCTCAGATACAACGCTGTGAAAAACGAACACTGCAACTCCTTGCAGACAGCTCTTTTAGGAGTTATCAGTTCCAATTCGGATAGGATTTGCACAGAAGCTTGCACAATCCACCCCGCGCCAGAAAAATCTGCCGAGGAACCGAATAATCATCTTGACGTCGCAACGTTCTCGGCGCATCTTGCTGAGAGTGGGCTCGCAGTGATGTCAGAACTCGTTGCTTATGTGGACGGTGGTTCCCAGGGAAACCCGGGCCCTTCTGGCATTGGAGTGGTCATCGATGGCTGCGCCAGCGGCCCTATTCGCATCGCCAAGTGGATTGGTCACCAGGATAACAACGTCGCCGAATACGTCGCGCTCATGGAAGCCCTTCAGTGCGCCGTCTCCCTCAACGCGAAGGCCCTGCACGTCTTTTCCGACTCCGAGGTGGTGGTCCGCCAGATGCGCGGGGAGTATATTTGCCGCAGTTCCCGCCTCTACTCGTTGCACTGGACTTGCCGCAAGCTGGCTCGAGCTCTGCGCTTTTCCATCTCTCACGTCCCCCGCGAAGACAACGCTGAAGCGAATCGCCTGGCGAACAAAGCCGTCCGTCAGCGTCCTCAGTAGCCCATCGACTCCTTAGCATGAAACCTGCCGTCTGAGTACTTTCGTGCTTCCCCCATTCTTGACACCATGACCTCTCCGAGCGAGACTCCAATTAGCGCGTCCTGAAAATTGGAAACGAGTCTTGGCAGGCCGATCGCGCCCCGGCTTCCTCGACTCCAGAGCGATTGCAACGCGCGCCATGGATCATTACTCAATACTCGACCAGAGTTCTTCATCGTCCGCGATGGAGGGAGACATGCCCGGCGCCGGTTCCGCGCTCAACAGCGTTTCAGCTGCGATCGCCGCTGCCAACTCGCTTCTGCCCAACCCTTCGGAGCCCGGCCTGCGCTTCCCGGCTGAAGACGCCAGCCGCTCCCTCGCCGAGATGGCTCACGCTGATCTCGATGCCGCTCTGCAACTCCTCGCTGAGCGTGCCCAGTACATTACGGGAGCCAGTGGCGCTGCTATCGCCTTGCGCCGTGGCGAACGCAACGACATGCAATGCCGCGCCAGCGCCGGCTCCAACGCCCCCGAACTGGGCGCACTGCTTTCCATGGAATATGGACTCTCGGGCGAAAGCGTGCGCACCCGCCAGCTTCTCCGTTGCGACGACGCCGAACGCGATCCCCGCGTCAACCGCGACATCTGCCGCGAGTTGGGAATCGCCTCTGTCGTAGTCATGCCCGTCGTCAGCGACGACCAGGTGCTCGGAGTCTTCGAACTTCTTTCCGGTAAGCCTCGTGCCTTTGATGAGCGCGATCTTTCCGCTCTGCTGCGACTTGCCGAGATGGTGGAAACCGCCGTGAAACACGCCACGGTAGCGCAACCGGTGCCCGCGTTCCCAGAAATTCGGCACGATCAGCTGCTAGCCAATCAAGTCACGCCCCAAGCCGCGGAGTCCGGTTCGAACACGCCTAAGTTAAGTCCAGTTCCCGCCCCGCCAACACCGTCCCCGCAGGCCCCTCTTCCAAAACAAGAAGAAACCGCAGCTGCTCCCAAGAAGACTCTATTCTGGTCGGCCGCGATGCGAGCCCAGACCGCCGCACAGGCGAAGGAAAATCCTGCCACCCTCGCGGTTCCTCCCGTGTTGAGAAATCTGCAGAAGTGCCAGGCTTGTGGCTTTCCCGTCTCGCAAGGCCGCACCTTCTGTGTGGATTGCGAAGATAAGCAGTGGCGTGGACAACGGCTCCCGCAGCCCGAAGCAAGTTCACTGAGGGATCAGGTTCTCGCACCCGAGTTAAAAGCGCCCGTCGTAGTCCAGGAAGCGCAGGGAACTTTCGTGGAGGATTCTCCCGCTGATCAAGTTCCCATCCAAGTTTCGTCAGGGAGCGTCTCGCCAGACATCACCGAATCAACTCCTCCCATCGTACTAGCCATCCATGAGCCGCCTCAGCAATCCCCACCTCCGCCGGTCGAGACTCCTGTGCAGGAATCGTCCGCACTGCCGGTTTTGGATCTGCCATCAGATCCGCCTGCCGCCGAAGACTCCACGCTATTTCTCTCGTCGTCGCAATCCGAATCGTGGTTCGCCGCCAATAAATACATCCTGGGCGTACTCGCATTAGTCGCCGTCGTCATCGCCGCCATCGCCTGGTTGCGCTGATTCGACGGTAGACCGGGCACTCCTCATGCATCTATCCTGACGTGGCCCTAGCTCCGATATTGCCTTCGCAACGGATTCCGCTGCCAACCGTGACCAAGTTCCCACGCACAAGGCCAGCGCAACCGTGGAAGAGCGGCGCTTTAACGCCGCGTCAAGTGTCTACAGCTTAACCGGGGCTTTAGCCCGTGAGCGATCACATTGCTTTTTGTGCGATTCTCCCGCTCGCAACCAATTACAATTCCCTTCCTGACTTCGAACTCACATCCGGGAGGTCCAGTGTCGATATCGCTAAACAAGAGCGCTGCGGGGCGAATCTTTTTCCTGCTTCTTCTTCTGACAGCATTCGCCCCTGCCCAAACCACCGAGCAGCGGACCGCCCGTTATCTGGATTCCGTCCGTAAGCAGCCCGGACTGCTTCTGGCCTTCCTACGCGACCTGCCCAAGGGTGGAGATCTGCACAATCATCTCGATGGCGCCATCTATGCCGAAGATTTCATCGATTTCGCCGCCTCCGGCGGTCTCTGCGTAGACCGCACCTCCTCCCGCCTCCTTGCCCCGCCTTGCGATACCTGCGAAACCTACAACTCCAAACCCGCCGCCCGCTGCGCTTACGTCGATCACGTCCTCTATGGCCAGATGATCGACGCCTGGTCCATGCGTAACTGGAAGCCGGGCGAAGAATCCGGTCACGATCATTTCTTCGCTACCTTCGAAAAATTCGGCTTGGCCTCGCACACGCACGTGGCGGAAGGAATCGCCGCCGCCACTAATCGCGCCGGCATGGATAATCTCCAGTACGTCGAATTCATGCACACCGCCGACGCTGGTGGTGCGGCCCTACTCGCGGGCAAAGTCGATTGGAATCCGGATTACGCCAAAATGCGCGATGCGCTACTCGCCGGAGGGATGAGAGACGTGGTCACCGACACCAGCAAGCGTCTCGCCGCCGACGATGCCCGCGCCAAGGAAATCCTCAAATGCGGAACTCCAGACGCCGCTCCCGGATGCGCCGTAACCGTCCGCTATCTTTATCAAGTCCTGCGTGGATTGCGCCCCGAAATCGTCTTCGCCCAAATGTTGCTTGGTTTCGAACTGGCTTCCTCCGATCCCCGCTTCGTCGGCCTTAACCTGGTCCAGCCCGAGGATTGGTACGTCCCCATTCACGACTTCAACCAGCACATGGCCATGATCGACTACCTGCACAGCGTCTATCCCAAGGTGCACATTGCGCTCCACGCCGGCGAACTCGCTATGGGCCTCGTTCCGCCCGAAGACCTCGCATTTCACATTCGTGCCTCGGTCGAGCGCGGCCACGCCGAGCGCATCGGCCACGGCGTCTCCGTGATGAACGAAAAAGATCCCACCGCCCTGCTCCACGAAATGGCCGAGCGCAACGTGCTCGTCGAAATCGCGCTGACCTCCAACGATCTGATCCTTGGCGTCAGCGGCGACGATCATCCCCTCCCGATTTACATGAAGTACGGTGTCCCCGTAGCGCTCGCAAGCGACGACGAAGGCGTCTCCCGCTCCGACATGACGCACGAATACTTGCGCGCCGTCGAGACCTATCGCGTGTCCTACGCCGACCTGAAGCGCATGGCCCGCCAAAGCCTGGAGCACAGCTTCCTGCCCGGGCAAAGCCTGTGGACCGACACGAAACTAGTATTTCGTCTGGCTCCGGCCTGTGCCGGAAATGCGCAAGGTGCGGACAAACCCTCCGCGGGATGCGAAGACTTCCTCAGCAAGAACGAACGCGCCCGCGCGCAGTGGAAGCTGGAAACAGAATTCGCCAAGTTCGAGAAAAAATACTAAGACGAATTCTAAATAGAGTTGAAAGGGCGCGGCTTCAGCCTCGCCAGAACACTAGGATTTTGGGTGGCGCAGCCCTTTAACGCTGCGATAAGGGCCTCTGAAAAATCATCCTGAGGGCTTGCTTTCGATTGCAAGTCCAAAAATGCCGCCCGCGGCACCGTGGAAGAGCGGCGCTTCAGCGCCGCGTAAAGCGCCTATACTGACTGGGCTTTAGCCCTGAAGACGATCTATGAACGATCAATTCGCCCAAGCCGAAACCGCTGCCCAATCCATCCTGAAACGTACGTCGCTTCGCCCATGCATCGGTCTCGTCCTCGGCTCCGGCCTGGGCGGCTTCGCCGACTCTCTCACCGACGGAACAAAGATCCCATACTCCGAGATCCCCGCCTTCCCACTCTCCACCGCCATCGGCCACGCCGGACAAATGGCGATCGGCAAGTCAGCCGAGATTCCGGTCGCCGTGATGCAAGGCCGCGTCCATCTCTATGAAGGTTATTCCCCGCAGCAGGTCGCCTTTCCCATGCGCGTCTTCGGCCGCATGGGAATTCGCTCCGTCATCCTCACCAACGCCGCCGGCGGAATCAATCTCAACTTTCAGCAAGGCGCGTTGGTCCTGATCCGCGACCACATCAACCTGCAAGGAACCAATCCGTTAGTTGGCCCCAATGACGATCGCTTCGGCGTCCGCTTCCCCGACATGACCCACGCCTACACCAAAGATTATCGCGCCATCGCCCGTGAAGAAGCCGCCAAACTCGGAATGACCGTCCACGAAGGCGTCTACGCCGCGCTGCTCGGCCCCAGCTACGAAACCCCCGCCGAAATTAACTATCTCCGCATCATCGGCGCCGACCTGGTCGGCATGTCGACTGCCTTCGAAGTGATCGCCTCCCGCCACATGGGAATCAAAGTGCTCGCCATCTCCTGCGTCACCAACATGGCCGCCGGAATCCTCGACCAGCCCCTCTCTCACCAGGAAGTCATGGAAACCGGCGAGCGCGTCAAGTCCAGCTTCGAAGCCCTCCTGCGCGCCGTCCTGCCCCGCCTCGTGCAGCAGCGCGATTGATAGCACCAATAGAACGTTGTCATTCCGAGCGCCGCTCTTTGGCGCGAGGAATCCCTAGAATCGACACATGTCTCCCAAGTCTCACTTCGCCCGCCCAATCCACAACTCCACCGGAGGCTTCACGCCATACTCCGCCGCAAAACTCCCCTGATTTACCGCCATCGCAAGATGTCCTCGCGAGTCGATATATAAAAGAGGCTGTCCCACCGGCACATCGCTGAAGGTCCGCACAAACTTGATTTTCATCTCTTTGTCCCCGATCCTTAGCGGAACCTCCTGCCCACGCTGGTAGCCGAGCTTCAGAAAATCCTGCGCATCCACGTTCGTCACCAGATTTCCAAACGGACCATCCGTCGCAATCACTTCGCCCGAAACTCCGTGGTCATCCACCCGTGCCGCCTTCAAATCCAGCCGCACCAGAGCTGCCACCGCCATCTCGGGACCCACCTTCGTCCAATCCTCCCCTCGAGCCACATGCGCGCCCACCGGAGAAAAAATGTCGCGCCCATGAAATGTCGATGACATCTTCGTCCCAATCATCCACTCAGTATTCGTCACCTCATGCACGCCTTCGATCCCGTCCCGCTGCTCCACCAGCGTCAGCAGCCCATTATCCGGCAGCACAAAATATTGTCCGCGCTTCGACTTGGCCACAATCGCCTTGCGCGTGCTGCCCACCCCCGGATCGATCACCACGATAAACACCGTTCCCGCGGGGAAATAAGGCGTCGCGCCATACAAAAACCGCGCCCCATCAAGAATCGAAAACGGAGTTACCTGGTGCGTGAGATCGACGATCCGTACCTCCGGCATGATCGAATACATCACGCCCTTGCACAGCGCCACGGAGTCATCCACCACCCCAAAGTCGGTCATGAAGACAATCGTCTGCGGATATTTGGTGGTTTGGGCGGCGGCAGTACTGGAAAAGGAAATCGCGGCAAATGACAATACAGCGCAAAGCAAGACCGCTGCCAACGCTTTTGAAAAGCACTCTCCTTCAACAGGGCACGGCTTTGAGCCACGCCGCAAATCCTGCAACCTGAAATGCGGCTTTAGCCGCTGAAGTGAGCGGGCCGTAGGTGAGCAATTGTTGTCGATCATGGTCAGCAAGAATACCCACAACCACTACTTCGCCGCAAATCTCCCGCTGAGACTCCTCCGCTAAGAAGACGTCATGCTGAGCGCAGCCCTGCTTCAGGCGGAGCGAAGCAACTCGCTCACGCACGGTCCCAATCGCTCGATGACCCAATCGCGCATTGGCACAATCGCCCCTCCCGTCCCGATCTATAATGTCCTGTCATCTACCATTGCAAGGAGATCTTCATGCCCGAAGCTATCCCCGAAAAATATCGCGACCTTTTCCAGAAACGCGCTTTCGCCAGCCTCGCCACGATCATGCCCGACGGCCGTCCCCAGGTCACGCCCGTCTGGTGCGATTACGACGGCGAACACGTCATCTTCAACTCCGCCAAGGGACGCCAGAAAGATAAGAATGTCCGCCGCGACCCGCGCGTCTCCCTTGCCATCATCGATCCCGAAAATCCCTATCGCTATCTCGAAATCCGCGGCCGCGTCGTCGAAATCACCGAAGAGGGTGCCAACGCCAGCATCGACAAGCTGGCCAAGAAATATCTCGGCGTCGATAAATATCCCTACGGCCAGCCCGGCGAAGTCCGCGTGATCTACAAAATCAAACCCGAGCACACCCAGGTCATGGGCTAAGGCGGCCTTGTCATCCCGAGCAAGCCGCGCGAAGCGTCACGTTTTTTTGCGACGCGTAAATCGCGCGCTTGGCTCGCATCCTCATCTGCATCCGATGCCAAACATGCCGACGCCAATTCACACCTACAACCTTTGCTTCCTCGGCTTCGGCAACGTCAACCGCACACTCCTGCAACTCTTGCGCGACCGCGAAACCGAACTCCGCGAGCGCCACGGAACCGCCTTCCGCATCACCGGCATCGCCAGCCGTCGTCTGGGATGGATCGCGAATCCCGAAGGCATAGATGCTCATGGAGCCGCGGACGCCTCGTCCGCGAGACTGGAAAAATCTGATTACACGCCATCCAATGTCCAAGACTGGCTGAAAGCCGCCCGCGCCGACGTCCTGTTCGAAGCCACCTCCCTCAACGTCGAAACCGGCCAGCCCGCCGTCGATCACATCCGAGCCGCCCTCAACCACGGAGCCCACGCCATCACCGCCAACAAAGGACCCATCGTCCACGCCTACCGCGAGCTCCGCGACTTGGCCGCCGCCCAAGGCAAGCGCTTCCTCTTCGAATCCTCGGTCATGGACGGCGTCCCCATCTTTTCTTTTTTCGACCAGCTTCCTGCCATCCACCTGCAAGGATTTCACGGCATCCTCAATTCCACGACTAACGTGATTCTCACGGAAATGGAAAACGGCCTAACCTTCGACGAGTCCTTAAAGAAAGCCCAATCCCTGGGCATCGCCGAAACCGATACCACCCACGACATCGACGGCTGGGACGCCGCCGTAAAAACCGCCGCCCTCATCACGGTCTTGATGGACGTTCCAATAAAGTTAGAAGACATCAAGCGTGAAGGAATCCGCGACCTGAGCGCAGGAGCCGTCCGCGCCGCAAGAAGAGAAGGACGTCCCTACAAATTAATCTGCCGAGCCAAGAAAGAAGGGAACGAAGTCACCGCCACCGTCCGCCCCGAACAAGTCCCGCTCACGGATCCCACGGGCCAAATCTCGGGCACGTCCTCCTACATCTACTTCGAAACCGACATCTTCCCCGGCCTGGCCATCACCGAAGAAAATCCCGGCCTCTACGCCACCGCCTACGGCATGCTGGCGGATTTGGTGCGCGCCGTGAAGCCGTAAGTCTGAACCCCGGCGTCATCCTGAACGGAGCCGTTCTTCAGGCGGAGTGAAGGATCTCCCGCACCCATCATCCTCCCGATTGGATTCGCTTCCGCCGCATCCACCCGCGTCCGGAGGACGCATGAATAGCCCGGCGTTTCAACGCCGGGTATCCGAGCGATCGAGGAACCGCATCCCGTAGGGATGCCTGATTTCGCCACCGAACGATTCGGAAACGCATTGTTCAGGCTCGGCGTTTCAACCGTCCTTCCGGGACGGATTACCGTACGCTCAATCCCCGCCCGGAGTTGAAACGCCGGGCTACTATCAACGTCCTTCGGACGTACCTTCCGTGATAAAACTAAATTGAAACCATGCCGACCACCGAAACCCTCACCCCCTCCGGCCTCGACCTCACCTACATCCGCGCCCAATTCCCCTCACTCTCCCAAACCATCAACGGACATCCCGCCGTCTTCCTCGACGGCCCCGGCGGCACGCAGGTCCCGCAACGCGTCATCGATGCCATCTCCAACTATCTGCGCCGCGACAACGCCAACACCTGCGGAGCCTACGCCACCAGCCGCCACACCGACACCATGCTCGCCGAGGCCCGTGCCGCCATAGCCGACTTCCTCCACTGCGCCGCCGATGAAATCGTCTTCGGCCCCAACATGACCACGCTCACCTTCGCCATGTCCCGCGCCATCGGCCGCGACCTCGGCCCCGGCGACGAAATCCTGGTCACGCGCCTCGACCACGACGCCAACGTCTCCCCCTGGCTTGCCCTCGAAGAAAAAGGCGTGACCATCCGCTGGGCCGAGATTCACCGGGAAGATTGCACTCTCGATGTTGAGGATCTCGCCGCCAAGCTCAATAAGAAGACGAAACTCGTAGCTGTCGGCTACGCCTCAAACGCCGTCGGCACCGTCAATCCCGTCAAAGAAATCATCCGCCTAGCCCACGCCGCCGGAGCCCTCGCCTATGTCGACGCCGTCCACTACAGCCCGCATGGCCTCATCGACGTCGCCGCCCTGGATTGCGATTTCCTCGTCTGCTCCACCTACAAATTCTTCGGTCCGCACATGGGCGTCCTCTTCGGCAAGCGAGAGCACCTCCAGCGCCTCCGCCCCTACAAAGTCCGCCCGCTAACCGAAGCCGTCCCCAACCGCTGGGAGTGGGGCACGCTTAACCACGAATGTATCGCCGGCATCACCGCCTGCGTCGACTACATCGCCGACCTAGGCAATAAGACGTGGAGCGACGGACGCCCTTCGGCAGGCTCAGGGCAGGCTGTCGTCCGTCAGTCGAGCGAAGCGAGACCCGTGGACAAATCCGCTCGCCGCGTTGCCATCGAAACCGCCTTCGAATCGATTCACCGCCACGAGCGCGGCCTGATGGAGCGACTCATCGCTGGCATCTCCGAAATTCCGCAGCTGAAGATCTACGGCATCACCGATCCCTCCTGCTTCGACTGGCGATGTCCCACGCTCGCAGTTCGCGTCATCAATCAGAACGAAAACCAGACCCCGCTTGCCCTCGCCACGAAACTCGGCGACCGCGGCTTCTTCACCTGGGATGGCAACTACTATGCCCTCAACCTCACCGAGCAGCTCGACGTCGAAAAATCCGGCGGCTTCCTCCGCATCGGCCTCGTGCATTACAACACCGTGGGAGAAGTAGATCGCCTCCTGGCCGCGCTGCGTCAGATTGTGGAAGGGTAGAACCGGCGAGCAATCAAGGTGGGGTGCCCCATGTCTCGCGTCTTTTGCGAGACATGGGATCCCGCTGCCTCTTCCAGGTAGGAGTTTTGAAAGGTTACGACGGGAAAAGCAAGACTTCCAGTCTTTGAGTCTGCCCTGAGCTTGCCGAAGGGGATCTCGTCGAGCACTACTTCAAACTGACCCACTACCAACGAGAATGCGGGCTTTAGCCCCTGAGGAATCCGCTCCACCCCAAAAACACGACAGCCCGGGATCGAATCCCAGGCTGAGGAAAACGCCACTCCGCCATGCTGAACCCGCGCGGCGAGAGCACGAATAAATTCCGCTGAAGTCTACGGCCACCTCTTCGCGGTATCGTCCCATCCGGCCGCGCGCACCGGTTGCGCCGCTGCTACCACCGGGGGTGACGGGATGCGGATCGGCTGCTGCGGCCCGTTCACCGCGGTAGCCAAAGCCGGTTTCCCCATGTCGGAGCTGATTTCCTTTTCCTCGGACAGCAACGGAGCCACCAGCCGCAGCGCTTCCACTTCTTTCTCCAGCCGGGTCAACTCCATTTCCTTCTGCCTCAGAACCTCATAAACATTCTTCATAACCTTGGGCACCTGCGAGTTGTACGATATATGCAGCTTTTCTCGCACTTTAGCAGACTTACCTGCATTGTCAAGCCATTAAACGCCGGCGATTTTACAACCTGAACCCCTCCCATCCTCCCGCTCGAATCGACGAAATCCCTTGTCGGATGCGGCTTTCGGCCGATATTCACAGATCCGTTACAGTCGCAAAATTCTGCGACCTCCGCTGCGCTCTCTCCCGCAGGGCCAACACTGCGCGACCGTCCGCCTCCGCGCAAATCCGTCTTGCCAGCTGCACAAAATCCTGTCACCCACCTGTGGACGACCTGCACTTCGATGAAAACAAAGGAGATAAACTAGCTCTCTTTTCGTTGACTCAAAATTTAAAAGGAGTACAACAGGATCGTTCTTTGACAGTTTCTTCAGTTTTTCCGGTTGGTGCAGCGTCCGGGGCTCAAGCTTAGTCACCCTCACACTGCAAAGTGCGGAGGGAAGGCGAGTAAGGGTCTATAGCAAAGCGCTGGTCGAGGAGAACGAGAAGCCCAGTCGAAGGCAGGATAGAGTTCCGAGGCGTTGAGTAGGTTTATCCGGTTGGCGGTGAGCCCGGAGCCCAAGCGAAGATCGCAGGCAGCGCGCCCGCAAGGGAAGCAGCACAGCAGGTCAAGCAAGGGTCTAACGCGAGCTACTGGCCGAGACGAATGGACTCAACACCACCTCGGAACTCTTAATTTTTCTTGAAGAAGTTTCTAGTTTTCTGTGTCGAGTTTCCCGTTCCAGACCGCCTAGAAACCGGAAACCGGAAAACGTAACTTCTCTTACCCTTTTTTCCTCGAAACGATCACCCACACCGTCCCTCGACCTTCGCAGAACCGGCAACTCTCCTGTCCTAACGATTTTCCTGATCCCCGGCACTCCAGGCAGCTGGCCACAATATGCAATTCCTGCAGCGACTCCTCCGGCAGCTTGGCTGGATCCTTGAATGTTTCGGCATGATGATAGTCGCGCAGCCAGAAGACCAGTTTACCTTCGAGGTTTTCGCGATCCTTAGCGTTTAGTTGGGAGCACTCCTGCCCCCACCACTGCGGAATGCAGCCGTAGCAAATCAATCCGCCGCCGGTATCGAACAGGGTACCAGGTTCGGTTCGACGACAATACTTCTTACACCACGAACACGGACTGACCCCGAGCAAGCCCAGAGCGTCCTTCAGTCGTTCGATTTCCAGCGCTTGCCGCGCCAAGCTCTCTTCCGCGCTGATGTCGGTTCTGTCAGGCATGGGCCGGTTCCCGAAGCAAAACAATGCCTTCTCAGGATATACCGACCACCCCAGCGAGGTCAGCGTCTGGAATCACTCGAACAGACCGAATCGTTTTCTCGAGAAACCGGAAACTAGAAACTGACAACTGACAACTGGCAACTGACCACTGCCCACTAGTCCACGTGTTCTCCCAGTTCAAACGATTCTTCTGCCATGGGCAATACATCCCGTTCCCCGGCTACCCACACATAAAGCGTCGGGAGCAGAAACACGCTCATGATCAAAGCCGCAATCAGCCCGCCAACGATCACAATCGCAAACGGCCTTTGAGAATCCGACCCAATTGCGTGCGACAAAGCCGCAGGCAACAGTCCCAGGGTCGCCACCAGCATCGTCATCATAATCGGACGCAACCTCAGCACCGCCCCCTCCACCGCCGCCTCCTCCACCGTGAACCGCCGCGCCCGCAGTTGGTTGATGTACTCCAGCATGATTACGCCCGTCTGCACCGACACGCCAAACAGCGCCAGAAATCCCACGCCGGAAGAGACACTGAAATTCGTCCCCGTGATCCAGAGAGCCAGCAATCCTCCAATCGGTGCAATGGCAACATTCACCATAATCAGCAACGCCCACTTGAATGACTTGAACATCGTATAGAGAAGAACGAAGATAATCAGAATTGTGATCGGCAGCACGATCAGCAGCCGCGCGTTCGCTCTCTTCTGGCTTGCATATTCCCCCTCCCATCGCAGGCTGTAGCCAATGGGCAGTTTCACCCGTTCGTTCACCTTCTTGATCGCTTCTTCCACCGTGCTGCCCAGATCCCGCCCGCGGACGCTGTACTTGATCGCGATATAGCGCTGATTGCCTTCACGATATATTTCAGAACCGCCGTCCGCTTCGGTGATCTTGCAAAGTTGCGCCAGCGACACACGCTCCCCGCTCGGAGACAACAATCGAATGTTCTCGATCGCATCCTGCGTGTCGCGGTATTGCGGTAGATACCGCAAAGTAAGGTCGTATCTCGCTTCACCCTTCAGCACCTGCGTGAGCGCGTTTCCGCCCACCGCCGTCTGAACCGCATCTTGCACATCGGAGACGTTGATCTGATAACGCGCCGCCGCCGCCCGGTCCACCGCGACATTCAAATTCGGCTGCCCCAGCACGCGAAGAATTCCCAGATCCTCCACGCCCTTGATCTGCGCCAACACATTCATGATCTCTTCGCTCTTCTGCTCCAGCACCTTCAGATCATCACCGTAAATCTTTGTGGCCAGCGCTCCCTTCACCCCGCTGACCGCCTCTTCCATATTGTCTTCAATCGGCTGCGAAAATCCCCACGTTACACCAGGAATTCTGTCCAGTTCACGTTGCATGGCAGCAACTAATTCGTCTTTATTCTCGTGAAATACCGGACGCCATTTCTCTTTTGGCTTTAGATCGACGAAGTACTCGGTGTTGAAGAAGCCGGTATTGTCCGTTCCATCGTCTGGGCGCCCCACTTGGCTGGTACACTGCGGAACCTCGGGAAACGAACAAAGTATGATCCGCGCCTCATTCGCGACCCGGATGCCTTCGTCTGGCCCCGTGCTCGGTGCCAGCGTTCCCCGTACCCAGAGAGCCCCTTCATCCAGATGAGGTAGGAATTCGGAACCAATCGCTCCGCCGAAAGCCAGATAATTCCCTATGAACACCAGAACCGCGCACACGCCCACCGTGATCGCGCGGTGGCGAATCGCCCACCGAACAGCGACTCCGTAGCGCTCGATCACAAACTGCATGACTGGATTGCGCCATTCACTGGCTCCCTTTTGAAACGCGAAACTCGCCATCACGGGTGCGACCAGGATGGAAAAAAGCAAAGCCCCCAAGAGCGCGAAAGCTACTGTCCAAGCCATCGGATGAAACAGCCTGCCCTCCACTCGCTGCAGGGTAAAAATCGGCAAGAAGGATGTAATCGTGATCAAGATTGCATAAAACACCGGCCGCTGTACTTCATGCGAGGCAAAACTAATAGTTTCGTTCGAAGATCTGCTCCCGTCGGAATGGCTCAAATTCCGGACAATGTTTTCGATCAACACAATTGCGCCTTCCACGATCACCCCAAAGTCCAGCGCTCCAAGGGACAGCAGGTTGGCGGGGATGTGCATCAACTCCAAACAAATTGCGGCAAACAGAAGCGCAAATGGAATGGTTACCGCGACAATCAGTGCGCCTCGAACGTTTCCCAGAAACAGAAGCAGAACGATCGATACCAGGATCATCCCTTCCGTCAGATTGTGCAGTACAGTGTGACTCGTGAAATGAACCAGATCGCTGCGGTCAAGAAATGGGACGATCTTCACGCCCGGAGGCAGAATATGGTCATTCAATTCCTGCACTTTCTCATGGATTCCCAGCAGCGCTGTTTCCGCCGCCGCGCCTTTGCGCAGCAACACGATGCCTGACACCACATCGTCGTTATCGATAATCTTTCCGTTTTCCCGGTGAATGGCCTTCGCAAACTGCCCCAGCCGAATCTTTGGACCCTGCGACACCACTGCAATATCCTTGATTCGGAGCGGAGTCCCGTTCTTGGTCAGGATGACCGTCTCGGCAATATCTTGCGAGCGGTCGACCAGTCCAACCTCGCGCACGTTGATCTGTTGCAGGCCTTCTTGTATGAAGCTGCCGCCCGCATTGGTATTGTTGTTGGTGAGTTGCTGCTCGATCTGCGCCAGGCTCAGCCCGTAAGCAATCAGTTTGTTGGGATCAACCCGCACTTGATATTCGCGCGTCGGTCCGCCAAAGCTGGAAACGTCCACGATATCCGGCACCGCTTTGAAATTCTTTTCGATGACCCAGTCTTCCAGAGACTTCAACTCCATCGGGTCATACGCCGGATTCGTACTGCGCAACGTGAAGAAATAAATTTGCCCGACCGGGCTCCAGTCCGTTCCCATCTGCGGCACAACATTCGGCGGCAGCGTCACCTGGCTCAACCGCTCGAGAACCCGCTCTCGATTCCAGTTGTTATCCGATCCGTCGTCGAAGATCAGTTTCAGGTCGGAGAGTCCGAACAGCGAAAACGACCGCAGATGCACGACCTGCGGAATGCCATTCATCGCGACTTCCAGCGGAATCGTGACCTGCTGCTCGATCTGCTCCGCCGAAATTCCCGGCCATTGCGTAATCACCTCAACGTAGTTATCTGCCACGTCGGGATACGCCTCAATCGGAAGATCACGGAACGCAACAATGCCGCCTGCAAATAGCAGCAGTGCGAATCCCAGCACCAGCAACCGGTTGTTCAGAGCAAAATCGACAACTCTGCGAATCATCTATTGCTCCACCGTGTTTTGTATTTGCAGAGCGTTCGAGACCGCCTGATCTCCGGGCTTCATCCCTGAAATGACCTCTTGCAGTTTGTTGGGAAGCATCTTTCCCGTGACGACTTCCCGACGCTTGAAGTGCCCACCGCCCAACGGCGCGTACACCCACTCGCGGTCATGCAGGTGCAGAATCGCAGTCGACGGAATAGCGGCATACGTCACTGCTTGCTTGCCATAGAACGTTGCCGTAACAAACATCCCCACGCGCATGATCCCTGGATTGGCCACCTCAATCCGCACCTTCGCGGTCCGGATATTGGGATCGAGCACCGGCAGGATGTTATCGATTCGTCCCTTGAACACCTGATTCGGATATGCATTCAAGTGGATGTCGGCGTACTCGTCCACGTGCACCGCGTCCAGATCATTCTCGTAAACGTCGCAGATGATCCACACATAGGTAAGATCCGAGATCGTGAAGGGATTCGGCGAGCCCAGTCCTTGCACGCCAGACGCATTCGTAACCTGCTGGTCGGTAATAATGCCCGAGGTCGGAGCGAAGATGTCAACAATGCCGGAAGGATGGTCCTTGTCGATGCCGAGAAGCCGCAACTGTTCGGTAGCGGCATTGAGGTCAGCTTTGGCGTCCTCTTCGGCGTCATCCGCCTGTTCGAGCGCGCTCTTGGCGACGGCTCCTTTGTCGTAAAGAATCTGCGCGCGCTCCAGTTGCACACGCGCCAACCGCTCGTCATTCTCGGCCTTTACGTACGTCTGGTAAGCTCCGGAAACATCGTTGCTCTGCACTCGCAACAGCAGTTGTCCCTTCTTCACGACATCGCCAAGCCTGGCCTTGATCTCCACCACTCGTCCGGAGGCTAGCGAAATCACCGGCACGGCGCGTGCAATATCCGGCTGCACTACGCCGGTCACGTTAAGCGCCGGCGCGGCCTTGTACTCAACCGCCGTTGCCAGCGGAAATAGCTCCGGATGATCGACCTTGAAATTGTTCGCATCCAGATCCGCCTGAACGTTTGCCGGAGGTGGCGCCTCGGCCTTCGGATCCGCCTTGCCTTCATTGCATCCTGCGACAAAAAGCAGCGAGGTAAACAACCCAACCATCGCTAAACAGCGCATCCCACACCCAAAATTTTTGTCATTCCGAATGCGCGCGGAGCGCGGATGCGGAACCTGCTGTCCGCCGCAACTGCCACGAAAGCTGCCGGGCCCACCCGCGAACCCTGAACTCAAATCCATCCATCGCTTTTTCATTGCATCACCTCTTTGCCCACGGCCTGGTTCAACTGCGCTGCCGCGGTAAGGTACGATCCCACCAGATTCACGTAATTCAACTGCACGCTGCGGTAATCGCTCTCCGCATTCAAAAAGTCCAGCAGCGAAGCCCCGCCGTGCTGATAAGAAAATAGAATCGTGTCGCGCACCCGCACCGCCTGCGCCAGATATTTCTGCTTGTAAGGCCGCAGCAGTATCAGGTTGCTGTTCACCGTCGCATACGCCGAATCTACGTCGCTGAACACCTGCGCCTCAGCCGCATCGCGCAGCTTTTCGTTCCGCGTAATGTCCAGCTTGGTATGCAGCTTGTTTCCCTGATTGCGATCGAAAATTCGCAGCGGGATACTCACGTCCACGCCAAAATAAGCGTCGATCGGCGGATTCCGCCCCACGTCGAAACTGAACGTCGGATCCGTCGATCCGTTCGCCACCGCCAGCTTGTAGTTGATCTGCGCTTGTTCCACCGATTGCGCCGCCGCCTTCAAATCCGGACGGTTATCCAGCGCGATCTGCCGGTATGTATCCAGCGCGTCGATCGGATCGTTGAAATCGAACACGCCCACCAGATCGAACTGGTCTACCGGCGTGTGGTCGTTCAGCAGCATCAGCATCTGAATCTTCGCCGTCCGCAAATTCACGATCGCCGTCTGCACGTCCGACTCGTACTGCACCCGCTGCAGCTCCAGCCTGTCCAGATCAATCTGCGCAATGTCTCCTGCGTGAAATCGGTCGCTGCTGATCTTCAGCACGTGGTCGTAGTAATCCAGATTTTCTTTGGAAACTTGCAGCACCGCCTTGGCCTGCAGCGTCTGCACAAACGCGCTGCGCAAGCTGAACAGCAGCCCGCGTTCCAGATCGTCCTGCTGTGAAATCGCGATCGCCGTCCCTTTCTTCGCGCTTTCCGTTCGTAACTCACGCTTGTGCGCGCGCTCGTGCAAGTAACTCACGGTGGCCGAAGGCAGCCAGTAGGCAAACGGCCCATGCGAAGGACCGCCCGGAAATGGATCGATCTGATCCGCCAGAAATGTCAGATTTGGATTCGGCCGCAAATGCGCCGTAATCTCATCCGCCTGGAATTCGCTGATATTCAGCTTTCCCGCCAGCAGCGTCGGATTATTCAGCTCCAGCCGGTCCTTCACCTGCTCCCACGTCCAGGCTTGCGGCGGGGCCTGAGGAACTGCTGGCGCAACTTGCGCTGCCATGTTCGCGACCGCACCCGCCGCAAACAGCAGTCCGCAACCTCCCAATAAAGTTCTTCGCATCAATACCTTCATCACAAAACACCTTCAGCCACTAAGGTTTGGGATCAATGGAGAATCATCAGCCGGCTGCTCTGGAAAGGCTCTTCGCCTAGGAGTATCCGGCTTCCGCCGTAAGGATCTTCTAAAGATAAAGGCCTCTCGCTGCGGATTTATTGCTGTTTCCCATCAGCGATTCGACCAGCGATGATTCTGCCAGGATGATTCGGCGATCTAACCAAGGAAGGAACGAGGAGGTGCGCGCCCCGCGCGCAAAACGCAAGGCATCGCCAACGGAGCCAAACATGAATCACAAACTTCCAGCCACCCCGTTTCCGGAGCAGGTTCGATTACTGTGCTCGCCAGCAATGCCGGAGGCCCCTGCAGCCGGTTCACCCACGCCGAATGCTTCTCGCTCCCGGTCTGCCGTACCGCGCGTTTGCTCGCCGATTCTTCCATCTCGGCACGCATCGCGTGCAGATCGTCCGTAGCCGAGATCACCGGGAACAGCAGGACCACGGCGCATCCCAGCGCCAGCAAGCATTGCAGCGCTGTTACTCTATGCGCCGCCCGCGCGTTTGCGCCTCGCCGCCACAGCCAATATGCTGGCAACAGCAGCAGCAACCACGTCAGATTAAGCAGCAGTTCCATATACGAATAATCCGACTACAAACGCACCAAGCAAGTTTTGCAGAAAACACAAATTCAAGTCAATGTGACCATCGTACCAGCAATTCCCAACTGGTCAGTCGCCAGTGTTCAGTGTCCAGCAAAAAATAAGTCCTCGTCCGCAACTGACCACTAACCACTGACCACTGCTAAGGCCCCACCACCACCTGCAGCGGACGCGGTGTCTGCAACTGCTCTCGGTAGATCGTATTTCGCCGCGGCACCTCGCCCACCACGTTTACATAGATCACATATCCTCCGTGCGGCAGCGTCTCGCCAAACGGCAGCGCCATCCCCATCGTCCCCGGCTTCAACGGAAAATGCTGATACCCAATCTCGGTGGCCCGCCCATTCTCCGCCACCGCCTTCACGTCAAATGTCAGATCCACATCATCCGCCGTCGCGTTCGAGACCTCCACGCTGCCCTCGATCCGGTTCACGTTCACGCGTGGCCCATCCTTCCACGCCACCATGATCCCTTCCACCACCTTGATCCCGTACCCCCGCTGCACCGCCTGCTGCGGTTGTCCGCCATCCTGCACCGTCACCACAAAGTGGAATTCCCCCGCCCGCTGCGGCGAACCGTGCAGCACTCCGTTATCTTCTAGCCTGATTCCTGGCGGCAACGCGCCACTCCCGGCGCGCCAATGCAGCACTGGTACATAATTCCCGCGCGCATGAAATTGCACCTGGTAGATTCCATGCGTATACGTCACCGGCAATTCTGTCGGCTCAATCACCAGCCCGCTGTCGGCACTCTGTCCTGCCCCGGAATCCTGTGCCCAAGCCACCACGCCCAGCGCACAAGCCAGTAAGCATGCCGCAGCCCCGTACCCGAACTTGTTCATCCCAAATATCCCCTGTCATCCTGAGCGGAGGCCGGACTTCGCGTAAGCCAAGACCGACCGCAGTCGAAGGATCCCTTGCCAACCTCTCAGCTCAGCGCCATCAGCTCCGCGAGGAGTTTCTGCCGCGGGCGTGTTCGAAGCAACAGCCGGCCAACGTTTATTCTGAGCCCGTGCCTCTCTATGCTACCGGAATTCTCCCCACCTTCAGTAAAATTCCTCCACCAGACGAGTTCACAGCCTCGATCGTCTTCCTCTCCTTTCCCAGAATGTAAAGTTATATATATATTGCACTTGGCTAGCTTTTTTCGCCCCACGCGCGCTACTTATTTTCATGGTTCGGGTTCTAAGCAAATGGATTCGCCTGTGCTAACCTCGAACCACAGGTGACCAGCCCAAGTCAGTTTCCTCCAGGGGGAAGTTATGTCAGTACGCAACGCAACCATCCTGCTCCTCGCTCTCTCCACCCTTTTTTTCCTAGCCGGCTGTGGTAGCAGTTCCAACAAAGGCACGCCGCCTCCCACCGGGGGCTTCGCCGCCAGCAATTTCAAAGGTACATACGTCTTCTCGACCGCCGGATACGACGTGAATGGGGACTTCCTGACCATCGCAGGCACCTTACAGCCCAACGGTAGCCTCGGAATTAACGGAGGTACAGTCGACATCGTTAGTGCGGACTTTGGCGCCTCCACCAATGAGTCCATTAGCAACTCCAGCTACACGATAGGCGCCGACGGCCGCGGGCAAATCTTCTTCACCGCAAACACTTCCGCTGGAGCCACGAGATTCGAGTTGGCGTTCGTCCTCTCATCAAACTCGCACGGGCTAGTCACGGAATTCGATGGCAACGGAACGGGAAGCGGCACGATTGATCTGCAAACCGCACCCTCGCAGAGCCAGCTCGCGGGCAATTACACCTTCAGCATTTCGGGCACAGGCGCAGGCAGCAACGCAACCTTCTATGCCACAGTAGGCTCGGTTACCCTCGGCGCAAGCGGAGGCGTAACCGCAGGCTTCCAGGACATCAACAATGGCGGTGGCACCAACGTTTACCCGAATCTGGCTGTCTCCACCTCATCTTTTGTAACGGTTGGCTCTGGAACCGCCCCCGGTTCGGCACAGCTGGCCACCACGGTTGGCAGCACCTCTGTCACTTACTCTTACGACGTTTACGCGATCGACAGCACTCACCTGAAGTTGATCGAAACTGACGGACAACTCGTCACGGTAGGAGATCTATTCACTCAAGCAACCTCTCTTCCAGTATCCGCCACCCTGACCTACACAATGTCCGGGGGCGATGCGAGCGGCGGGCCGCTGGCTGTCGGGGGATTCATACCCCTCGACGGCAATAGCAACGTCACGACAGGAGGACTCGAAGACGTCAACGACGCGGGAAGCGTGGGCCAGGCCACTAACTTCGGCGGGGGCTTCAGCACTTTGACTAGCGGGCGCTCGGTACTTACCCTCACCAGCTTTGAGAACGGCGCGACCAACGACGTGCTCGGAACGTACACTTTCGCCGCGTATCCCTTTACCTCCAACGGCGTCACCGGCGTTGAGTTGTTAGAAATTGATGGCGGCATCACGACCGGCGCCGCCTACCAACAAACCGGAACGGCCTTCGCGGCATCTCAGGGTTACGGATTCAATCTCTCGGCAATTGACCTCGGCTCTGGCTCCGGTGAATTCGAGGAGGATGACATTGCGGAGTTCACTACCACCAGTAGCGCCTTCACAGGACTTGCCGACGTCAATGATCAGGGCCAGACTTCCCCTGCCCAGACTATAAAAGGCGGCAGTTACTCCGCCGGCGGCGCTGGCCGGTATACTGTCACCACCTCCAATTTTGTTAACTTCAATCTGTACGCCGTAAACGACTCGACCTTCCTCATGCTCGAAACAGATGTAGGTCAGATTGGGACGGGCGTCGTCGAGATTCAGAACGCTACCGCCGCTCCCGGAGGGGAGCCAGGGATTGCCAGGGCCATGTCAAGGCCCGGGGCACCCGCGGCTCTCCGTCGCAAGTAAGGTCAACGCTCACGCTCCCGGGCGCGGCCTCGCCGCGCCCTTTTTTACGAGCGGCCCACCTCGTTTTCTGCATGGCGGCGTCATCCGAAGCGTAGCCGTTGTTCGGGAGTAGCAAAGAGCCCGCCCTGAAGTCGAAGGAGTCTCCATGCTTAACTTGCTTCCCGCATAAGCCTGACGGCAGCTCTGTTTATTACCGCGCCCTGCCCACCCCGTGACCTTCGTTACCTTTAATAAGTAACCTCTCATCAAGCACAATCTCTCTTAAGTTCGTGCGCTTCGCGGGAGAACCAGAGTGCTCTGCCAACGTCTTCTACGTGTTTCCATTTTCGTGATCGTAGCTGCCTCCCTGGCTGCCGCACGCGATCTCGCCGTCGTCTCCAATAAATCCAATGCCGTGGGCGCCATCACGGTCGGCGATCTGGTTAAGGTGTGCAAAGCCCAGACCAATCGCTGGCCTGACGGCAGGCCCGTCACGTTCGTCATGCGCTCTCCGTCTTCGCCGGAAATGAAGATGGTTCTCGAGAAGGTCTACGGCATGTCCGAGAGCGAACTCAACAGCCTCATCGTAACTTCCAATCACGCACGCGCCAATCACCCGGCCATCATGGTCGCCACCTCCGACGAAGAACTCGTAAACAAGGTGGCCTCTATCCCCGGAGCCCTTGGCGTCGTGGACGTGTACTCCATCAACAGCAGCGTTTCCGTCGTTAAAGTAGGCGGCAAATTGCCGCTCGAACCCGGCTATCTGTTGCACGGCAACTAGAAAGGGGTTAGGGATCTGCGGTCAGTGCCCAGCAAGATCAGTCGCAACTTCTAGCTGCCCACTGCCCACTGGCCACTGACCACTGACATATGGCAGCTCCAGGCAAGAAACTCGGCCCCGGCCACGTCCGCCGCTACCCGCGCTTTGCCATCGACGTCCGCTTGCAAGTCCGCATGTTTCAGAACGGCGAATTCCAAAGTTGCTGGGGACGCTCCACCGAGCTCGGTCCCGATGGTATCGGCGCCACCCTCACCGGTGAACTCGAAAGCGGTGAGATCGTTTCTCTCGAATTTCCGCTGCCCCTTAGCCCGTACCCGCTAAAAGTTCGCGCCATCGTCCGCTACCGCCAGGGCCTGCGCTACGGCTTCGAGTTCCTCACGCTCAGCGAAGCTCAGCGCGACACCATCCGCCGCGTCTGCGACATGCTCGCCACCAAACAGTGATCAGTGGCGAGTGATCAGTGGCCAGCACACCAAGAAGGTCCTTACTGCCCACTGATCACTGACCACTGCCCACTGCCCCCTTCTTCATTCCCATTACCTCTGTAACTTTCGAGTAAACCCCACCGCGTTCTACTATCGATTTTGCTGGGCTTCAGAGGGGGAGCCAACGATGGGTGGTCGTGTCACCCGATCAGCACAATCCAGGGAAATGCTGCGCGCCAAAACTTTGCAGCAGGCGCTCGAGAGCGGAGCATCGCCCTCTTTCATTCCCCCAGCCATTCCCAGCACCGCCGAGCCCTCTTCTCTATCCTGGAATCCGGCAGCATCCAATCCCAACGTAACCACCCAGGACGATCCTCTCGATTTACGCCGGCAATATCTGGAACAGCTTTTCGAAAACTCTCCCGATGCCCTGATTGTGGTCGACTCTTCTTTTCGCGTGCAGTGCGTCAACCGTCAGTTTCAGCGCATGTTCGGCTACTCCGACGCGCAAACTCTCTCGCAGCCCATGGACTCTCTCATCCTCCCTCCCGATCGTGCTGCCGAGGCAAACTGGATCTCGCAATGCCTGCAGCGTGGAGAGCAACTCGCTCTCGAAACCCAGCGCCGCCACCGCGATGGCGCCCTGTTGGATGTTACCGTCACTACTGCACCGTTGGTCATCAACGGCCGCAGCGCCGCCTTCTACTTCATCTATCGCGATATCTCCGACCGCAAGCGCGCCGAAGCTCTCAACTCCGCTCTTTACAGCGTCTCTGAGAAAGCCTGTGCCACTCAGGATCTCCAGCAGTTCTTCGCCGCCATTCACGGCATCGTCGACAAACTCATGCCCGCTCGCAATTTCTCCATCGCGCTTCACGATCCCGAGTCGCAGATGCTCACATTCCCCTACTTCGTCGACGAGCAAGAGTCCGCCCCCGCTCCCGCGAAAGCCGGGCGCGGCCTCCCAGAGTACGTCCTTCGCACCGGTGAGCCGCTGCTTTGTACTCCGAAACTCCTGCAGCAGTTGCAGCAACGCCGCGAAGTAAAGTTTACCGGCCGCTCCACACTGCAGTGGCTGGGTGTCCCGCTTCGAGCGAACCACCACGTTTTCGGCGCCATCATTCTCAAAAATTATTCTGAAAATTCAGCCTTGCGCGAACGCGACAAAGAAGTTCTCGTCCTGATCTCGCGCCAACTGGCCGCCGTCATCGACCACAAACGCAACGAGCAGGCCCTCCGCCGTTCGGAAGTTCGCTACCGCTCCTTAGTCCAGACGGCCGTCTACGGCATTTATCGTTCCAGCCTTGAGGGCGCCTTTCTCGATGTCAATCCCGCTCTCATCGGAATGCTCGGCTACAACTCCGCGCTCGAAGTCCTCGCCCTCGATCCTCAAAAAGATGTCTTCTTGGATCCCGGTGAATACTCCCGCCTGGTCGACGAATTCCGCCGCACCGGCCGCATGGATGGTTTCGAAGTCCGCTGGAAACGCAAGGACGGACGTGTGATTACCGTGCGCATCAGCGGTCGCGCCGTCGCCACCGAGGACGAGCCCGCCGACGTCCTCGAAGCCATTGCCGAAGACATCACCGAGCGTCGCGTCCTCGAAGATCAGTTCCGTCAGTCGCAAAAAATGGAAGCCGTCGGCCGTCTCGCCGGAGGCATCGCTCACGACTTCAACAATCTGCTCATGGTCGTCAGCGGCTACACTGAAGTCCTCCTCGATCAGCTCGCTCCCGAAAATCCGCTGCACGCCAAGGCGGAAGCCATTCAGCAAGCCTCCGACCGCGCCACCACGCTCACGCGCCAGCTCCTCGCCTTCAGCCGCAAACAGCATCTTGAGCTCAAAGTCATCGACGTGAACGCCATCGTCGCCGACATGGAACGTCTACTGCGCCCGCTCATCGGCGAAGATATCGAGCTCACCACCAGCCTCGCACCCGCCGTCGGCTGCACCCGCGCCGACGCCGGTCAGCTCGAGCAAGTCATCATGAATCTCGTCGTCAACGCCAAAGACGCGATGCCCAACGGCGGCAAAATCTGCATTCGCACCGCCAGCGTCACGCTCGACGATTCTTATCGCCCCGAAAACACTTTCATCAAACACGGTCCCTACGTCATGATCTCCGTCAGCGACAACGGCCAGGGCATGGATCGCGAAACTCAGGCCCGCATCTTCGAGCCTTTCTTTACCACCAAAGAAAAAGGCAAAGGCACCGGCCTCGGACTCTCCACCGTCTACGGCATCATCAAGCAAAGCGGTGGCTACGTCTTCGTCCAGAGCGAACTCGGCCGCGGCACTGTCTTCACCATTTATTTCCCCCGTGTCGACGGCCCTTCCGAGGCTCTAGGCGCCGTCCCCCTTTCCCTCGCTACCAGCGGCGGGTCCGAAACCATCCTCCTCGTCGAAGACGAAGAGTCCGTCCGCCAACTCGTTCGCGAAACTCTAGAGTCCCGCGGCTATCGCGTTCTCGAAGCCGCCAACGGCAATGCCGCACTCGCCCTCGCCACCAGCCATCCCGACACAATCCATCTCGTGATCACTGACGTCGTTATGCCCGGCCTCAGTGGCCACGAACTCGTCCAGCAACTCCTGCCCGCGCGCCCCAACGCCAAGGTTCTCTATCTCTCCGGCTACGCCGAAGATGCTTTCGCCACACCGCTAGCCTCTGAAGATCAAAAAGCTTTCCTGCAAAAGCCCTTTACCTTGCAAAGTCTCTCCCGCAAGGTCCGCGAAGTCCTCGGCCCAGTTGTGTTGTCATCCTGAGCGAAGCGAAGGACCCATGCATCTTGCCCGTGCCATTAATGCTGCTACGACGCGCTCTTGCTGCCTGCGCAACCGCGGAATTGTATCCTCGACAGCGCACTCTGCGATAAGGGGAAGGTTTTGCTTTGAAAGGACACGGCTTCAGCCGCGCCGCCAAGGTCTGGATCCCAACCGGGCTTTAGCCCCTGTTCTCACTCGGTGTAAAATTCTCTTCGCAATCGCGACGCCGCTCCTCATCATCCAATTTTAGGAAGCCGCTTCGCCTGAATCCGTAATCCTGGCCCCGTCATCAGTACAATAAGAACTCTGGAGGAAAATCATGGCTCATGAACTACCGCCCCTGCCCTATGACTACGCGGCGCTCGAACCCACCATCGACAAACAGACGATGACCCTGCACCACGACATGCATCACGGTGCCTACGTCAAGAATCTCAACGCAGCCATCGAAAAACATCCTGAACTGTCCAACAAAACGGCCGAGGAATTGATCCGCGACTACAACGCCATCCCCGAAGACATTCGCGCCGCAGTCCGCAACAACGGCGGCGGACACGTCAATCACAGCATGTACTGGAAGATCATGAAGCCCAAAGGCGGCGGCGATCCCACCGGTCCCATCGCTCAAGTAATCAGCAAGACCTTCGGCAACTTCAAAGATTTCCAGGCTAAGTTCAACGACGCCGGCGCGAAACAATTCGGCTCCGGATGGGTCTGGCTCGCCGGCAAGCCCGGCGGCGACGTGCACATTATGAGCACGCCCAACCAGGACAACCCGATCACGCAAGGCCATTTCCCCATCTTCGGCAACGACGTTTGGGAGCACGCCTACTATCTGAAATACAACAACCGCCGTCCCGAATATCTCGCCGCCTGGTGGAACGTCGTCAACTGGGACGAAGTCAACCAGCGTTACGAAGCCTTCAAATCCGGCAAGCACGTTCACGAACCAGCGCTAGCCGGCCGTTAATCTGATTTGTCATCCCGAGCGCAGTGGCCGCTTCGCGAAAGCGAAGCGGCCACGAACTGGAAAGTCTACCCTGCGCGGAGCCGAAGGGAATCCTCACGACTCAGCAGTGCGTTGTGCAGCCGCCGACACTAGAAACCGGAAACGCGAAACTGACCACTGACCACTGATCACTAAGCCACTGCTTCTCCCCCTTTCTGCATTTCCTGTGCACTCCCTGTGAACATTCCACCTCTTGACTCGCATGCACTCTTACGCCCCTGCTCTCCACGCAACCGAACGTCCGCCCTGCATGCGGCTTAGCTACATCTCTTCGACAGACTTTTCATCCCCGCGAATTCCGCCACAGGTCGCATCTTAGATTTTCCTCAACTGCACCAAAAATACTGAATTGACCCCGCGCCCTTTCGCTCGTACATTCGTTCTCGCCCTCTACAGAAAGCTTCAATAAACTCAGCCGGTGACGGTAACCAGGCATGAGATAAAATTTGGGCCCATCGGTAACATCCATTAACCATCACCATTCAGATCATCATCAACACAAGAACGGTCAGCACTCATGAAAGCATCAAGTCCATGGATCACTTACCGCACCCGTTTTCTGGTCAAAGCCAAACAACTCACAACCAGCCTCACCTTCACCGACGTGCTCGGCCGTCAGCACTCCGGCCGCAAGGGCGACTACCTCGTCGAATCTTCCGACGGCGTTCTTCGCATCGCGCCTCGCCAGATCTTCGAGGACATTTATGTCCCCCTGCTCGCGGGCGAAACTTCCGAGCCCATCACAACTCCGCCGCAGGCAGAGAATTCGGCGCAACCCCAAACTCGCCAGCGCCGGACTCCCGTTACCTTCTCGCTTCCAGTTCGCAAACTTCCCCAACCCGACCACAATCCGACGCCCAGTCTGCGCTCGCTGTGTGATTGAGGCGGATACGTTTTGATTGGAGAGGACAAAAGCTCAGAACAATGCTGAAAAGACAGTGCCACTCCACTCCCATACTCGGTTCGTACCAGGGCATCGCTTCAGCGATGCCGCAAACTCCACTCTGATCGCTTCCTCCCTCAGTCGCTGCAGCGTTGATTCCAAACCCTGACCCCTCGACTTTTGTGAACACACCATGAATACCACTTGTGGAAAATCAACCCGGAACCCCCGCATCAAGCCCGTCATTGCTGGAGATACAACCTATGGTGTTTCCCCCTTGACAGCCACAATAAGCGGGAGTAACTTTGCAATCCCATAGCTTTGAAATCGCCCTGCGGGAACGGGGCGACTTTCGGCAGGAGCTGTGAGAAGAGAGTAGTGAGGACGGCATGGCGCCAGGCCAGAGGTGATCCGGCGCCATGTCCGTAAGACTAACAAAACAAAACGGCAATCTCGATCTGACTGACGTAAATCCGGAAGCCAGATCGTGGAACCGAACGCTGCTAAGTGCGGTGGCCGTTCCCCCGATCCTCCCCCGGGTGGACGACTTCAGAAAAACTAACTGAGCTGCTGGCGGCACCGTGGAAGACGGCCGCTTCAGCGCCCGCCCCGGAAAGGGCACGAGCTTTAGTCGTGCCATCCAAAGCGGAAAAGATGTGGCTTTAGTCCCATGATGTCCCTGAATTTGAGGAGCCCTGGATGGAAGCTTTAACCCGTCTCGTCACCGATTCACTGGCTCGGCACGGCTTCGATCGCCCCATCGACCCGCGTCGCCTGCAATGGTCAACTTGGTTTCGTTGCGACTCCCCCCACAGCCTCCTCGTCGTCCCCAGCAAGCCCGGCATCTTCGCCATAGCCGAAGAGATCATGGACTTCGCCAAGCCTAATGTAGGGAGTCCAGCCGAGCAAAGCTCGGCAGCCGCACACAGTGCTTCGTCGGCTGCAGCTGGTCCTTTGGGTGGCACAGTGCTTCAGCGCTGCGATTCAGTCCCCCCGAAAGATGGGGCTTCGGCCGCTGAGGTAACCAAGCGCATGCTAGCCGTCCTCCAGTTCTCCGACGACGACGACATGGCCTTCACCCTTGACCGCATGTTTACCCGGATCAACCCCATGCGCGCTCGTCTTGCCTCTGGAAACTGTTTCCTTCGCTTCGTCGTCATCGAGGACCAGGCCCAGCGCCGCAGCATCTGCAGCGCGCTCAATCAATGGATGCTCTCCTCTGCCGAAAAAGCCAGCGGCATCCCAGCCGGCTTCTCTTCGTCGCTGGAATTCAGTGCTCTGAGTGTGCCGCGGGCGCCGGCCTCCCTATCTGCCGACAGCGCCACGCTAGTACAGCCCGACCGAGGGACGGATGTAAGCGCGCTGCCACATCTCAATTCCGGAGCGAACAAGAATCTCCACTGTCCTCACCCCCTCCCTTCGGGTTTCTGACCCGATGAGCAGGGAACGGGCTAGCCGCGGAGCGGCGAAGGAATGCAGCCCTCAGCTTGCCCTGAGCTTGTCGAAGGGGGCGCAAGCCGTGGGTTGGAAGATTTGAGAAGGAACCAAGCCCCGCAGGGGCGGCAGAAAGTTCTTTACAACACACGCTTCACCCCCGAACAAATTCCCGTTCGGGAACAGCCCAATTCCCACCCCACACCCAGGGGTGCCGAATCGGGCCACGCTAGATAGAATCTAATTATTAATGGAGAAAGTAATGCCCGAGCTCAAAACCACGAACGTTGATTCCCCTGCGGTCGCTCCCGCAACCCCCATACAGAAGAAGACCGCCCCCGGTCTCTCCTTCCGCCGCTTCTTCACTAAGCTCGGCGTTTCCCCCTACGACGAACTCGAATGGGATCTCCGTCTCGCTCAGATCACTGACGCGCAGGGCAACGTGATCTTCGAGCAGAAAGACGTCGAAGTCCCCAAGGATTGGTCCATGACCGCGACCAACATCGTCGCCTCAAAATATCTTCACGGCAAAGTCGGTACGCCCGAGCGCGAAACCGGCGTACGCCAACTCGTCACCCGCGTCGCCGAAACCATCCGCAACTGGGGATTGGCTCAGGGCTACTTCAAGACTCCCGAGGATGGAGCCACGTTCCATGACGAACTCGTGCACATCCTCGTTCGCCAGTATGCCGCCTTCAACTCGCCGGTCTGGTTCAACGTCGGCTGCGACCGCATCGAGCCCAACTCCGACGCCCGCAACTGGCACTGGAATCCGGCCACGCAGCAAGTCGAATTCGGCGTTACCGGCTACAGCAATCCGCAATGCTCCGCCTGCTTCATCAACTCGGTGAAGGATTCGCTCGACTCCATCCTGACTCTCGCCAAAACCGAAGGCATGCTCTTCAAGTGGGGCAGCGGCACCGGAACCAATCTTTCCCCGCTGCGTTCCTCCACCGAAGGTCTCAGCGGCGGAGGCACCGCCAGCGGCCCGCTCAGCTTCATGAAAGGTTTCGACGCTTTCGCCGGCGTCATCAAGTCCGGAGGCAAAACTCGCCGCGCCGCCAAGATGGTCATCCTCAACGTCGACCACCCTGACATCGTCGACTTCATCGAGTGCAAACAAAAAGAAGAAGCCAAGGCTCACGCACTCGTCGCGCAAGGATACGATGGCTCGCATCCCGATTCCGACGCCTACTCCTCCATCTTTTTCCAGAACGCCAACAACTCCGTCCGCGTCACCGACGACTTCATGTACGCCGTCCTCCGCGACACCGATTTCTCCACCAAGAAGGTGCAGGACGGAAGCGTCATGAAAACTTACAAAGCCAAAGAATTGATGCGAAAAATTTCAGAGGCCACCTGGCATTGTGGCGATCCCGGCATGCAATACGACACCACGGTCAATCGCTGGCACACTTCGAAGAACACTGCAAGAATCAATGCCTCGAATCCCTGCAGCGAGTACATGTTCCTCGACGATTCCGCCTGCAATCTCGCCAGCCTGAATCTCTTGAAGTTCGCGCCCAACGGCACCTTCGACGTCGAAGCCTATCGCCACGCCGTCGACGTCCTCATCACCGCGCAGGAAATTCTCGTCGACAACGCCGGCTATCCCACCGAGATGATCATGCGCAACTCGCATGACTATCGCCCGCTAGGCCTGGGCTACGCAAATTTGGGCGCACTACTAATGGCCGCAGGCTTGCCCTACGATTCCGACGCCGGCCGCGACTACGCCGCCTGCGTCACCGCCATCATGTGCGGCGAAGCGTATTTGCAATCAAGCCGCATCGCCGAACAGTGCCAGCCGCTAACTCCGGCGACGGAAACCGTAGCCACGCGCCTAGGCATGACTCGTGCAGGGACCGAAGCGAGCGCCTCGGCACAGACCATGCCTGGTGGTGCCAGCCCCGGCTGGTACATCAATCGCGAACCCTTCCTCGACGTGATCCGCATGCACCGTGCGTCGGTGAATAACATCAACAAAAATAACGTCCCCACAACTCTGTACGAATCCTCGAAAGCCTGCTGGGACGAAGCCCTGGCCCACGGCGAAAAACACGGCTATAGAAACAGCCAAGTAACCGTCCTGGCGCCAACCGGAACGATCGGTTTCATGATGGACTGCGACACAACTGGCGTCGAGCCGGATCTTGCGCTGGTGAAGTACAAAAAGCTGGTTGGCGGAGGGATGATTAAGATCGTTAATCAAACCGTGCCGACGGCTTTGTTCAAGCTCGGCTACGACCACGATCAGGCGAATGCGATCGTCAGTTACATTGATGCCACCGGAACCATCGAAGGCGCACCGCATGTCAAGGACGATCATCTCGCCGTCTTCGATTGTTCCTTCAAGCCGGCCAAGGGCACGCGCTCGATCGCTTACATGGGCCACTTGCGGATGATGGCGGCGGCGCAGCCGTTTATCTCCGGAGCTATATCGAAGACCGTCAATCTTCCCGAGAACGCATCGGTGGAAGACATCATGGACGCCTATCTGCAGGCCTGGAAGCTCGGCCTGAAAGCGGTCGCCGTTTATCGCGATGGCTGCAAGAAGGCGCAACCGCTTTCCGCAGCGGGAACCAAGACCGCCGAAAGCCCTTCCACTCGTGGAGCGGCGGACGCCCTCGTCCGCGCGTCCGAAGAGGACCTCAACGCCCCCCCGCGCGCGGTGCGCCACAAGCTGCAGGAAGAGCGCGCCTCGATCACACACAAGTTCAACATCGGCGGCCACGAGGGCTACATCACGGTCGGCCTCTATCCCAATGGTGAGCCCGGCGAACTGTTCATCACCATGGCGAAAGAAGGCTCGACGGTCAGCGGATTGATGGACAGCTTTGCGCTGGCCGTCTCCATCTCGCTGCAGCACGGCGTGCCGCTGAAATTGTTCTGCGAAAAATTCGCCCACACCCGCTTCGAGCCCAGCGGCTGGAGCGGGAATCCCGAAATCGGCTTTGCCAAGTCGATCATGGATTACATTTTCCGCTGGCTGCAGCTACGCTTCCTCACCGGACAGCAGCAGCTGCTCTTCGAAAATCTGCGTCCGAAGTCGTCGTCAGTCAGCTCGCAGCCGACCGAAGAATCGGCGTCTGCGATCCGGCGTCCGGAAGCCGGAAGCCGGGAAGCGGGAGCCGGCTCCATTCACGCAGCCGACGCGCTGGCCGGCATCATCGACCTGGGCGACGCTCCCACCTGCAGCTTCTGCGGCAGCATCATGACGCGGAACGGTTCGTGCTATCGCTGCGGGAGTTGCGGGAGCACGAGCGGGTGTTCGTGATGACGACGGCCGCGCCTCGTATCTGGTATGGAGAGGCGTGTGCTCGCTAGCTGATCGGATGGGTGGAAGTAAACAAATACCCGCAGGGGCAGAAATGAGGAAAGAAATGTCGAAACCGAAGAATTTACCTCAGGGAACCAAGGCGCCGCGCTCCGGTGAATACCAAGAGATAGGCCCGCGCGGCGGGAAGCACGGCGAAGTTACGGTACCGAAAGGGCACAAATTGCCGCCCGCACCGGCCGGGACAACGTACACCTTGGTACGCCCTGCACGGAACAAGTCGGGCCGTAAATAGCGACTGTGCGGGCGGCTGGCTCAACCATTGCACAACCGACCAGTGAGTGGAGTTGGATTTTGCAGGTGGTGCGATGTGCAAGGCAGAGGGTCAATGGTACGAAGCCACGGCATCGGCGCGAAAGACCACAAAGTCAAACGGATCATTGACTGACATGAAGGGCGATGCCCAGTTCGCTGTCTGCATCTCGAATAAGGGATACGCGGCCTCCTTAGAGGTGCGCAAGATTTATCGTCTTATTCCCGACAAGGCCGGGGCGAAGCACGGTCTGGTTCGAGTGGTTGATGAGATGGGTGAGGATTATTTGTTTCCGGAAGAGTACTTCGTTCCTTTGAGACTCCCGCAGGCTGCTGAGAGAGCGGTGTTGAGGGCGATCTGAGAGGTGTTTTGTTATTCCGACCGAGCGCATATTTTGCGCGACCGAGGAATCCGCTGTTGAGTTTTGAAAGGGCGCGGCTTCAGCCGTGCCAAATGCCGAAACAATCTCGACGGCTTTAGCCGCTGAGGTCGAACTTAAAATTAGTGCAAACGTACTGTGAGGGGGACACGGCGCGCCGTGTCCCTTTTTTGTTATCTCGGGACCGGAATCGGGAGAGCAATCGATGCCCAATTTCTTTTCAGCGTTTTCGTCGGACGTGTTTCGTCCTCTCGCAACGTTATTGCTGCCTGGGGCCATCGGTATAACGACTTGGACGATTGCGATTCTTTGGAAGTTTCCTGCGATCAAAAGCCTAGTTTCAGGAAATCACACCGAAGCTGGGTTCGTATTTTTTCTGGCAATGGTGTTTGCAGGAATGGTGTTCGAGGATTTTGGAGCACGCTGGGAAGTCTTACTCGATCGCTGGGCGGATAGTCGCACCAACGGGCAGCACACCAAAAACTGGGATGCCTATTTGCAGATAGCGTTCAAGTCAGATCCGATTGGGCGACGATACGCGCGAGCGCTTGTCTTAAGACTTAAATTCGAGCTCGGAGTAGTTTTCGGAATGATCAGCGCCGGGCTTGGCCTGATTTGGCTCGGAGTCCTCGGCCTCCGCTGTGCTGTGCTGATCTGCTGCGGGTCGCTGTGCCTGTCGTTTGCTGTTTGGGGATTAATCGAGGCCAGCGATACCCATAAGGTGCTCTCCAAAACCCGCGCCGCGCTTCTGGGGACGATACGAGTCATTGAGTAAGGTTCTGGGGTGAGAAATGCGTACGTAGGCCGGGTGTCGGGTGCCCCATCTTTCGCGTCTTTGCGAAAGGTGGGATTCCACGGTCCTGTCCCTCTTTGGATTTAGGTTCAGCCATCCCTACGGGATAGGGCTCGATTTTGTTTGCCTGACCCGGCGTTGAAACGCCGGGCTATTGTCGGGTCGTCCCTGCGGGACTCGGTTCCTTTCCTTACCCTGGACTTACGCCCTGGGCTATTGTCCGCGGCCCTTCGGGGCTAGCTTTAGAGGCTATCCAATCGCAGCGCTGAAGCGCTGCGCCACCTAAAGTCTCACGAAGGATGGAGCCGCGGAATCGCACCCTTCGGCTTCGCTCAGGGCAGGCTCCTTCGCAAACGACGGCGAAGGATGGGGCATCCTCAGCTCCTTAATTCAGGCGAGAATCCTAACAAGGGCGCGGCAGGTTTGAGCTCCAGCTGTCGGCGATGATCAGCCAGGCGCCGAGGCGACGCCATGCGCGGACGTACTTGCCGCGGTCGGCCTGAATGGTGCCGTCGGTCTGCCGGATGGCTACGTTGTAGCGTCCGATCTCAACGGCCATGTCGGCGGAGTATTCGACGCGAATGGTTTCGAGACGAAGGTCCTGATATCCGGCGTCGCCGAGTTCGCGAAGGAGATGCTCGACGGCCTTGGGGCCGTAAGCGAGGTCGTGGTGAGGGGCCATGAGTGCGCCGTCGGGTGAGAAGAGAGCGGCGACCTGGTCGTAGTTGCCGGTGTTGAAGGCGGTGACGAAATCCTGGGCGAGGTCGCGGATCAGGGACTGCACGTCCATGGGCGGACGTGAATCCGCCAGGGAATTGGAATACGGGCGATACATCTACTACCTCCTGGGGGAAGGCAAAGAGCGGGTCCGCGAGCAGGTAGGACAGGCGCTCTTCAGTGCAATCGCATTCTAGCGCAAGAAACTGTGGAAAGCGCAAAATTTTGCAGTGGTCGGGTGGATCGGGTAGATCGGGGTGGGAAAGGAAGACAGCATCCGGCGGAGAGAAGGGCGGCATCTGATTGAGGCCCGAAATTGGGGGCAAAGCAGAAGCCTGCGTGAAGGAGATCTATGAGACTTCAAGACGTGAGATTTAAGAGCTTGAGTGCGGGATTGATGGGAACGGGGTTATTGGGAATGCTGTTAATGACCGGCGGAACAGCCAGAGCACAGGATGCACGGGATGGCGCGCGTCCGCCACAAGAAGAACCGAAGCAGGATGAGGCGAGGCCGCAGCAGGACGACGCGAAGCCGCGTCAGGACGAGGCCAAGCCGCCGAAAGAACAAGCACCGTCCGAGGCCGAGGATGCGAAGCCGGCGAAGAACGAGAAGCAGAACGATGAGACGAAGCAGAACGATCAGATGAAGTCGGGAAAGGAAGAGAACCGGCCGCAGGTGAATAATGGCGGGGATCGCGCGACGCGGGTGACGCCGCAGCATGGGCAAAAAATCCCCGACGATAAATTTCGGTCGCATTTCGGGCGGCAACACACGTTCCGAGTGCAGACGAAAGTGGTGGAAGGGCAGCCGCGTTTTCAGTATGGCGGATACTGGTTCGCGTTGGCGAATCCGTGGCCGGCGGACTGGGCCTACACCGACGATTGCTACATCGATTACATCGATGGGGAGTACGTGCTGGTCGACCTGCTGCATCCGGGAATAGAGATTCCGGTGATCGTGGTGGTGGGCTAGAGCAAGGTTGAAGCGAGGTGATGAATGGCCTTCCGAGCGGAATGAATCCCCGCGGAGAAGGCCGTTTTTTTTCTTGCACCCAGAGGGAAGCGGCCTCCGTCTACAATGAAGAAGAATTCGATCTCTATTCAGAATGAGGAGAACGTTATGGAACGCAAGGCAAGCGCGGTGTGGAAGGGCGGGCTGAAGGATGGGAAGGGAACGATTTCGGCTCCGGGCGGGGTGCTGAAGGATACGCAATATTCGTTCACTTCGAGGTTTGAGAATGGGCCGGGGACGAATCCGGAGGAACTGATCGCGGCGGCGCATGCGGCGTGCTTTTCGATGGCGCTGTCAGCCCAGTTGGGCGGCGCGAATCTGAAGCCGGAAAGCATCAACACCAACGTGACGCTGACGATGGAAAAGCTGGAAGATGGCTGGACGATCACATCGAGCCATCTGGATGTGGTTGGCAAGGTTCCCGGAGCGGATGCGGCGACGTTTCAGAAATATGCGGAGGCGGCGGAGAAAGGGTGTCCAGTGTCGAAGGTGCTGAACGCGAAGATTACGATGACGGCGAAGCTGGGGTAGTTTGACAGTCTCTGACATGGCTGTAAAATAGAAATGTTCTTCCTGACACGGCGGCCTCCGGGCCGCCGCTGCATTGCAAATCAGATTGCCATCGTGGCGGAATTGGCAGACGCGCATGGTTCAGGTCCATGTACCGGCAACGGTGTGGGGGTTCGAGTCCCTTCGATGGCACCAAAGAATGAACTTCCTCTGATCGTCCTACCTTAAGATTCCGGACTTTTTTCAGCGTGCCTTTCTTTCTAAATCTCGCCTCGCTCTCCTTTAAACTCTCTGGATGAAATATTCTCTTCGAATCCTCTGCTTCTGTATTTTCCTGTTGCTAGGCGGCTTATGCGCTGCCCAAGATCTTGCCATTACATTTGACGATCTGCCATCGAATGGGTCGCTGCCGCCAGGAGTGAAGCAGTCGGAGACTGCGAAGGCGGTGCTGGCGATTTTGAAGAAGCGGCACGTGCCTCCGGTGTACGGATTTATCAATGCGAAGAAGCTGGAGGGGAATCCGGATGGCGCGGAAGCGCTGAAGTTGTGGGCGGCGGCGGAGCCGGTGGGGAATCATACTTATTCGCACATGGATCTGGAGCAGAACGCGGCGGAAGCGTTTCAGCGCGAGATTGAGGAGAATGAGCCGGCGCTTGAATTGTTGGAGTCCAGGGACGACTGGCACTGGTTTCGTTATCCGTATCTGCACGAGGGCGACACGGTGGAGAAGCGGCGCGCGGTGCGGGCTTACTTGAAGGCGCATGGGTACCGAATTGCCCAGGTGACGCTGGATTGGGAGGACTATTTGTGGAACTCGGCGTATGCGCGATGCGTGGCGAAGAACGATGCGAAGTCGATGGAGTGGTTGCGGTCCAGCTATTTGAGTACGGCTTCGGAATTTCTGGATTTAGGGCGGGAGCAGGCCAAGCTGATCTACGGCCACGAGATCAATTACGTTTTGCTGATGCATCTGGGAGCTTATAGCAGCACGATCCTGCCGGATGCCCTGGACCTGCTGAAGAAAAAAGGCTTCAAGCTGGTGACGCTGGAAGAAGCGGAAAGTGATCCGGCGTATGAGAGCGATCCGGACGTGGGGATGCATGATGCGGGAACGCTGCTCGACCAGTGGATGCAGGTGAAAGGGGTCAAGGATCCAGCCCACAGGGAGAAGCCCTATAAAGAGGTTGAGAGCGTTTGCCAGTAAGGATGGGCGGAAGGATTCTTTGTACGAGATCGGCGGAGGGTGCAATCGAAAAATCGGGGAAAGAGCCTTTGGGCTTATTGTTTTTCCTGAGCGTTGCCATTAGGATGTCGTGGCCTTTGGCCAGAGTCCAGAATTGCTGCGGCTCGCAGCGCAAGCAGCTGAACTGGATTCAGAAGGCCAGGTACATGGTAGCCAAGTCCAGGAGGACCAATGTCTCAGGAAAAACTAGCTCTATCTCCCCCAGCTGACGTCGACCGAGTGAGGACGATGCGGCTGAGCCTTGTGGTGCTGATCCTAACCCTATGCGCGGCAAGGCCGGCCGATGCGGCTTCCGGACAGTTTGTGGCACACAACACGCCCAGCTACGTGGCGACGGCGAAGAATCTTGGGACGGAAGATCCGTCGAAGACAATTGAAGTGAGCATCTGGCTGAAATTGCATAACCGTGCAGAGATGGATGCAATGGCGCGGGATTTATATGATCGCAACTCACCAAATTATCGTCACTGGCTGACTCGGTCGCAGATTGCGGCGCGATTTGCGCCGACGGCAGAGGAAGCGAAATCGGTACAAGAATTTTTTGAATCGCACAATCTAAAAGTTGTGCGAGTGGGTGGGGACAATTTTTTCGTCAGAGCGCGAGGCACGGTGGGGGACGTTGAGAAGGCGTTCCACGTGCAGCTCAACAACTATCAGGTGCTGGACAAGGTAATCCGTGCCAATGCAAGTGATCCTTATGTCGAAGGAGACGCGGCTCCGCTGGTGAGGGTGGTTACGGGACTGGACTCGGGGGAATATGAGCATCCAGCGATGCAGCGAGGAGCGAAGGTTAAGGCAAGTAAGTCAGATTTCTCGATGATGGCGTCGGCCGCAACGCCCGCGGATTCGAGTTTCTATTCTTCGAACTGTTTCAACGGCGAGGTGACCGAAAGCTTTTCGACCAACAGCGATGGCGAGCTTCCCGTTGGAACGTATACGGGGAATCATCTGAATCTGCAGAGCCTGACGAGCGCGGGCTGCGGCTACACGCCTCAGCCAATCCAAACGGCTTACAATCTGACGAAACTGTATGCCGAGGGATATAAGGGAAAAGGACAGACCATCGTCATTCTCGACTGGTGCGGGTCGCCGACGATTCAGTCTGACGCGAATGCGTTTTCAGCGATGTTTGGATTGCCGCTGCTCGGGCCGTCGAACTTCCAGGTGATTTACACGCCGACGGCCAGTCTGTGCGAGGCTCCCGATAGCGTGGAAATCAACATCGATGTGGAATGGGCGCATGCTATCGCTCCCGCTGCGAACATCGACCTGGTAGTTCCACCTTCAGCGAGTTTTCAGGACGTGGACCAGGCACTTTTCTACGCAGTGAATTACGGGTTGGGTAGCTCGATTTCCGGCAGCTATGCTTCGATCGAATCCTTTACTCCGCCTTCGGTGCTGGATATCGAGAACCTGATTGCCGAGACCGCGGCAATTTCGGGAATCTCCACCAACTTCTCTTCTGGAGATAACGGAGACTTCACGCTTTATGGGATACCTGCTGCGGTCAGCGCTCCGGCGGACTCTCCGTGGGCCACTGCCGTTGGGGGCGTAACGCTGGCGCTGAATGCGAATAACTCGATCGCGTGGCAGGCAGGGTGGGGGAACAACCAAACTCTGCTGGCCAGTGAGGGATTCGTGCCTGATCCACCGGAGACCTTTGGGTTCTACGCGGGAGCGGGCGGCGGACCGAGCAACTGCGCTGTGCAAGATAGCAAGGGGAATTGTTTGGCTGGGTTCCCGAAGCCTGCCTTTCAGAAACAACTGCCGGGAAAGTATCGGCAGGTCCCGGATATCGCATGGTTAGCAGATCCCTACACCGGAGTGGTGATTGCTATCAGCGTTCCGGGGCAGGTTCCGGAGCTGGTGTGGCAGGTGTGGGGCGGCACGAGCGTGGCTTGCCCAATGTTCTCTGCTTTGTGGGCGATCGCGAATGAGGAGGCAAAAGAGCCGCTTGGGCAAGCGGCGCAGTACGTGTATTCGTTGCCTGCGGGGGCGATTACGGACATCGTGCCCGTAACCTCCAAGACCAACGTGACGGCCTCGATTGAGGAGTCTACGGGGACCAATCATTACACGCCAAGCCAGTTGTTGGGCGGGCTCACGCCCGCGGCGCCGGCGGACTTTATCAGCGCAATTTGGGATTATCCTATTTATCAGGATACGTCGCTGGTGGTCTCGTTCGGGATGGACTGCTCCGCTTTGCCCAGCAGTGCAGGCGACGGGACATCGTGCAAAAGCCCGACCGCGCTGCATACGCAGGTGGGTTGGGATAACGTAACCGGGGTGGGAACGCCGAACGGGAAAGCGTTCGCGGATGCCTTCAAGCCGGAGAAAACTACTGTGAAGTGAGCTAGAGCGGTCTAAACCTTGGCCTCCGCTGCCCGCGAGGGTGGCGGAGGCTTTGTTTTTTGAACGGAGAAACCGGGGCAGAGCTGCAGTCTTCTATAATTGCTGAACCTTGTATGACAGCCTTTCTCGATCAGATTGTAGCGACGACGCGACAGAAAGTCGCAGAGGCGAAACGCATTGCCGACCTGCAAGAATTGAAGAAGAGCGCGGAACGGCACGTGCCGCGCGGGTTTCGGCGGGCGCTGGAGGAGAAAAGCCAGGCAGGCGTCGCGGTGATTGCGGAGTTGAAGAAGGCATCACCGTCGAAGGGATTGATCCGGGAGAAGTTCTGCGTGGAGAAGTTGGCGCACGAGTTGGAAGTGGCGGGGGCGGCGGCGCTTTCGGTGCTGACGGATGAGGAGTCTTTTCAGGGGTCACTGGAGAATTTGCGGAGGGCATCGGCGGCGGTGAAGGTGCCTTGCCTGCGGAAGGATTTTATTGTGGATGAATTTCAGTTCCTGGAGGCGCGGGCGAATTCGGCGGATGCGGTGTTGCTGATTGTGGCGGCTTTGTCGCAGGAAGAATTGACGGCGCTGGATCGGGGCGCACGGTCGCGTGGTCTGGATGTTTTGTGCGAAGTACATGATGAAGACGAGTTGCAGCGGGCGGTTGACGCCGGATGCGATTTGATCGGAGTGAACACGCGCGATCTGCGGACGTTCAAGGTGGATGTGGAGACGGCGTTCAGGCTGGCTGAGCGGATTCCGAAGAGTGCTTTAGGCGTGGCGGAGAGCGGAATTCGATCAGGAGAAGATATTGCGCGGCTGCGGGCGGCAGGGTATCAGGCGTTTTTGGTTGGGGAGTCGCTGATGCGGGCGGATTCGCCTGGAGAAGCTTTGCGGGAGTTGATGGCGAGTTGCGAGTACCGGGCACCGGGTGGCGAGTTGCGAGGTTGAACTGACGAGGTGGTGGTGGCTTCCGTTGCATAGGTCCTTCGCTTCGCTCAGGATGAAAGCTTCAAATGACGTGGATCAAGATTTGCGGGATGACGAATCTGGAGGATGCGCTGGTCGCGGTGGACGCGGGGGCGGATGCGGTTGGATTTGTGTTTTATGAGAAGAGTCCCCGGAAGATTTCGGTTGATGCGGCGCGGGAGATTTGTTCGAAGCTGCCGGAGAGTGTGGATAAAATCGGCGTGTTCGTGAACGAACTGCCTGAGAAGGTGTCCTCGATCGCCGATGAGGCGGGCCTGACAGCGGTGCAGTTCCATGGGGACGAGTATCAGAGCCCAGAGAGATACTCAGTTAATCGAGATGCCTTTTTTTGTCTGCCGGCAAGCTTCGTAAAGAGATGGAACCAAGGCAATGTTTTTGTCAGCTTCAGCGGCTTTCCGAATTTGGCGGGGGTTTTGCTTGACTCGGGAACGCGAGAGGATCGCGGTGGAACCGGCAAGACGTTCGCGTGGGGAGAGGCACATGGATTTGTTAGGACGACCGGGACGCTGCATCCCGTCGTCATCGCGGGGGGGCTGACGCCAGCAAACGTTGGATGGGCTGTTGAATTTCTCAAGCCCTGGGGAGTGGATGTGGTTTCTGGGGTTGAGGCCAACCCGGGGAAGAAAGATCCGGGGAAGGTGCGGGCGTTTGTGAAGGCGGTGCGGGACGCGGAGAGGCTCAGTGTCCGCGGGGGCTAGAGCCCTGTTCTTATCCTGTATGCTTACGCGGCGCTGAAGCGCCGCTCTTCCACGTGGCGGAAGCGGACGTGGTAGCGGCCCAGGGTTTACAGGTAGACACGGGAGCAGATTCCTCACCGGCTTTGCCGGTTAGGAATGACAAGAGTTGGTGAAGAAAATGGCTACGGTTTCGAGAGCAATCAAAGGCAAAATCCCCACCCTGGCCGCAAAGAACACGGCTAGGATGGGGCACCCGCGTTCGAAAAGTTCTACGGTAGAGCCTGGGCGATTTGGTGTCTATGGCGGGCGGTATGTGCCGGAGACCTTGATGGCGGCGCTTGAGGAGTTGGAGCGCGAATATGAGAAGGCGAAGCGCGATCCGAAATTTCAGAAGAGGTTGGACGAGTTGTTGCGGACGTTCGCGGGGCGTCCTACGGCGCTGACCTTTGCGCGGCGGCTGACCGAGAAGTTGGGGGGCGCGAAGATTTATTTGAAGCGCGAAGATTTGCTGCACACCGGAGCGCACAAAATCAATAACTGTCTGGGACAGGGGCTGCTGGTGGGGCGCATGGGCAAGCGGCGCGTGATTGCGGAGACTGGCGCGGGGCAGCATGGGGTTGCGACGGCGACAGTTTGCGCGCTGCTGGGTTTTGACTGTGTGGTGTACATGGGCACCGAGGACATGCGGCGGCAGGAGTTGAATGTTTTCCGCATGCGGCTGCTGGGAGCGGAGGTGCGCGGGGTGGAGTCGGGATCGCGAACACTGAAGGATGCGATCAACGAGGCGATGCGCGATTGGGTGACGAATGTGCGGACCACCCACTATTTGTTGGGGAGCGTGCTGGGGGCGCATCCTTATCCGACGATGGTGAGGGACTTTCATCGGGTAATTGGGCGCGAGGCGCGGGCGCAGATTCTGAAGGCTGAGGGGAAACTG
>Ga0074045_10000017_pt1 | contig 133800 bp, 114 predicted proteins | sample BogForMeECP23OM2_FD_94442 | JGI IMG/M metagenome (GOLD analysis project Ga0074045, IMG submission 94442) | Bog forest soil microbial communities from Calvert Island, British Columbia, Canada - Bog Forest MetaG ECP23OM2 | ecosystem: Environmental > Terrestrial > Soil > Wetlands ... | reverse complement strand
CTGACGAGCATTTCGATGACTTGCTGCTTGTTGGCGGGAGCCATCAGCCAACGTTGGGCTTCAATGCAGGCGGAAAGAAAGGCAATGAGAACGTCGCGATGATCCTTGGCCCAGGCGCGTTGGGTGAAGAAGCCGGCGGCCTGATAGGAACCGATGAGCTGCTGGACCGAGCCAAGGCTTAAGAATCCTTCTTGCTTGGCCACCAGAGAAACCGGCGGGCCGAGCATCGAGCCGGCGAATTCCTTGTGCTCGCGCATGGCGACCAAGCGTTGCGGGGTTGCGCCGAATGGCTTGATTTCATAGTCCTTGCCGGCGGTCAGGCCGTTCAGCGACAAGATTTTTTTCATTTGCAGGGCGTAGGCGGTGTTGGGGGCATCCACGATCAGGGTTTTCCCGCGTAGATCGGAAATGGACTTGCTATCGGGCTGGGCGATCAATTCATTCTGCGAGCCTTCGCCGCCCATGACGATAACGACATCCTGGTGCGCAACTTCGACCATGGCCACGGCGTTGTCCACGGCCAAGTAGGCGAGGTCGCCGTTTCCGGCGGCCAGGTCACTGCGAAGTTCATCGGAGTTTTTCTTGTTGTCGTTGACGACTTCGATGCCATATTTCGCGAACAAGCCCTGTTTATCGGCGATCGCAAATTGTATCGGGCGTCCGAGCAAGGTGAGCACGTGGAGCTTTTTGTTCGGAACGGTCTGTGCGCGCGCTCCGCTACAGAGCAGCAGCGCGCACACGGCGATGCCCAAACCTGAGACGCTAAGGAGTTTCATCCGTTTTCTCCTGGAAATCTTTCTTAAGGATCAGGGCGCGCCTTCGTTGAGTTTGTCGAGCGACCATTCGGCCACCGGCATGGGATCAAGGATCGGCTTGCCGAGATTCGGGCAACTTAGCGCGTAGAGGCCAGTATCGGTAGCGGCCCAGATAATGTTGCGATCCCATTCGATCAGAACATTGTCCACGGTGCGGTCATAGCTTCCGAATTTTTTCAGGTCGCCGCCTTGGGGTGGAATGAAGTACGCCACTTCCTCTGGCTTGTAGAGATCGCCAATATCGTAGCAGCGTAAGCCGGCGATGAAATAGGAATAGGCGATGAATTCCTGGCGGGGTTTCCCAGGGGCTTTGAGGTGCGGCGGATTGTGGGCGCCGAAGCGTCCGCGCTTGAAGCAAAAATCGCGGTAAGGGGCTTCCGGCGGAGGAACTGGCCGGGGAAGTTGCGCGACCGGCACGGGATGTTCCTCATCGCGGATGTCGATGACCCAGTTCGGCAAATAGATTTGATTGCAGTCGGAGTTCGTAGTTTCACCGTTGGTGAGGACGAATCCGCGGTCGAGGATTCCGCAATAGATGGTGTGGAAAGCGATGCCCATGCCGGAATATTGCGCCGGAGGTTCAAAGCGGCCGACCTCTTTCTGATGCGTGGGGTCAGAGAGATCGAGAATGATGAAGCCGTTGCAGCCAAAGGCGCCGTAGCCGCGATTTCCGCCGTCTTCCAATTTCTTGGGAACATACACGGGGCCGTGCAGACCCGCGAACGGAGTCTGATCCGCCACAACCTTTGGCGGAACAAGTTTTGACCAGATCCACTTGTTGTATTCCGCTTCCTCTCCCTTGCGCGAGCCGGGCACCCACCACATGGAGACTTCCTTGGCGCTGGCCGGGTCGGAAGCGTCGACAATCATGTTGCCGTTGACAAGCTCCCGGAAGTAGGACGGCTGGTGGATGAAGGTCTCGTCGGGGGCGGTATCGAGATACGCGTACTTCCCACCGTCGTAATAATTGCGGTGCGTGCCTTGGCCGGTGGCGCCGGTGCTGAACTCCGAGAGTTTGACGATTTTGGAGGGATCGCTGGCATCGTAAAAGCGCACGCCGCGGAGGCCTTTGTAATTCTTGCGCTTGTCGTCGAGGTGCGGATCGTCGTATTTGCCCATCGGGGCTTCCGGCGTGGAGTCGGTGATAGGGGTCTGGGCTCCGGTCATTAGGATCCACTTCTTGAGGCTCTTGTTATAAGCCACCTGGACCTGACCACCCTCAAAGCCTCCCTTGTTGAACATGGTGGGCTTGCGAACGTCGCTGACATCCACGACATCCCCTTGCTGGAAGATGTAACGGCGACTGCCGGCGGACATCATCTGCATCTTGCCGTGGCGGGAGTCTCCGGTTCCAAAATGTGCGAGGACTTCCATATTGCGGATATACATGCGGCGATCGAGATACGAGATGCTGTTCGGGCTAGGATGGCCGTGGTGATCGGCAAGAGCCGACAGAGGCGAGGAAGCCAAAGCCAACCCGGCTCCGGCGGCGGTTCGCAGAAAACTGCGGCGCGAGGGCGCAGGGAGATAAAGGCCGGAATCCTGCGTGGTTTTGGATTGCGTCTGGGGCTGGCTGGCGGCTTTCTTGCGTTTCATCGATGGCTCCTTGGATTGGACCCGACGGGCAGTGGCTCCCGGCCTAGGGCAAGCTCCTAGATACCTGAGCGGGATGCCGAGGCTCGGGAAGGCAATTCCCGGTGCCGAGAGGGGCGGAAGAACAAGCTCAGGCGCAAAGAGGTAGGACCCCTATACCACTTTGCGAGAAAAGGTGTCAATGATTAAATTGTATGAATCAGAAATATAGATGCTTAGGCTGTACAGGGAGAGGCGTCTTGGGTATATTGGTAGGACCAATTAGGATTCTTTCCTTCGAATCCTTCCCCACGGTCCAGGCGTCTGGGCCGTGTATTGTCAGGGAGGCCATTCATGGCAATCGCCACAACCAATCCAGCAACCGGACAAGTGATCAAGTCCTTTGAACCGCTGAGCGCGGCGCAAATTGAAAGCAAGCTGCAGAAGGCCATCGAGACCTTCGCGACTTACCGAAATACTTCGTTCGCGCACCGGGCAGAGTTGATGCTGAAGGCCGCGACGATCCTCGAGAACGAAAAAGAGGCTTTCGCCAAAGTGATGACCACGGAGATGGGAAAGACGCTGCGCTCGGCGGTGGATGAAGCGGCGAAATGCGCTTGGGTCTGCCGGTATTATGCGGAAAACGCGGAGCGATTCCTGGCTGATGAGCTGGTGGATACCGGGGCCAAGCAGAGCTACATCCGATACCAACCGCTGGGGCCGGTTCTGGCAGTCATGCCGTGGAATTTTCCGTTCTGGCAGGTGCTGCGTTTTGCAGCACCCGCGCTGATGGCGGGAAACGTCGGCTTGCTGAAGCACGCGTCGATCGTTCCGCAGAGCGCGCTGTTGATTGAAGATTTGTTTCACCGGGCCGGCTTTCCGGAAGGCGCATTTCAGACGCTGTTGATCGGATCGCGGGAAGTGGACAAGATTTTGGGCGATCCGCGGGTGATGGCGGCCACCCTAACAGGCAGTGAACAAGCGGGTATTGAGGTAGGCATAGGGGCGGCAAAGAGAATCAAGAAAGTGGTTCTGGAGCTTGGGGGAAGCGATCCATTCATCGTGATGCCCAGCGCGAACCTGGAAACGGCCACCAGCATGGCCGTGAAGGCCCGCATCTTCAATAACGGGCAATCGTGCATCGCGGCGAAACGCTTCATCGTGGCGGAAAGCATCGCGGAAAAATTTGAGCATCTTTTCGCGGAAAAAATGGCGGCGCTGAAGGTGGGCGATCCGTTTGATCCGGCGACGGATGTGGGCCCTATGTCCACTCCCGATGGTGTCAGCGACCTGGATCGCGACGTCCGCAAATCGGTCGAGGCTGGTGCAAAAATTCTGACCGGCGGAAGACCTTTGGACCGCCCGGGATATTTTTACGCGCCGACGGTGCTGGTGAACATCCCCAAGGATTCGCCAGCGTACAAGGAGGAGATGTTCGGCCCGGTGGCCAGCGTCTTCCGCGCAAAAGATATTGACGACGCCATTCGCATTGCCAACGACAGCCGGTTCGGCTTGGGTGCCAGCGCTTGGACCAACGACAGCGCGGAGCAACAGAAGTTCATTAATGGACTGGACGCGGGAATGGTCTTCATCAACCGGATGGTCGCTTCCGATCCGCGAATTCCCTTTGGAGGGGTGAAATGGTCGGGGCATGGGCGGGAACTCGGTGCCTTGGGAATCCGGGAATTTACGAATATCAAGACAGTGTGGGTGGAACAAGGGTAAGAAGGGCTTGCGAGAGAGGGCGGGGAGTGGTAGCTTGGTCATACAACTCGACCTTTTGTAATTCTGCTTCGCTCAACACTGCGTTGCGTCCCCCGTCCTCGGTGTTCGGCTCAATGCGTCGATTGGCTTACTCCGATTGGGGAGGTTGATATGTACAAAATCGTTCGGTCCTCACGCCTATACGAACAGATCGTCCAGCAGGTGGAGGAATCCATCCATAAGGGCGCACTGAAACCAGGCGACCAACTGCCCCCGGAGCGAGAACTGGCCGAACAATTCGGAGTTAGCCGTACCGCGGTACGCGAAGCAGTGAAAACCTTGCGGGAAAAAGGGATGGTGGAAGCGTATCCCGGGCGCGGAACGTTTATTACCGATGGGAGTTCTTACAGCATTCGGCAGTCGCTGGATCGCATGATGCGCGGCGGGAACGAAAATTTTGCGTTTCTTGCGGAAGTACGAGAAATTCTGGAGCCGGAGATCGCCACGCTGGCGACGGCGCGCGCCGACGAGGAAGATATTGCGGCCATGAAGGAGCAGGTGGCCGTAATGGATGCGGCGAAAACTGATCCGGAAGCGTACATCGAGGCGGACCTCGATTTTCATCTGGCGCTGGCGGAAGCGGCCGGCAATCCCATCATACTTTCCCTGATTGATTCAATCGTGGGAATTCTGCGCGAGCAGCGCATCGGGATTTTCCAGGTGAAAGGCGGGGCGGAGCGCGGCCAGTATCATCACAAGAAGATCTTGGAAGCGGTGGAGCACCGTGATCCCGTGGGTGCGCGAGAGGCGATGAAAGCGCACTTGAAGCAAGTGCGGGAGGATTCAAGGGTCGCGCCCCGCGAATAATAAGGAATACGGCGGCCAAATCGAGCGGCAAGAACGATTCAGGAGAGGTGAGGTTGTGGCTAAATTAGGTTTTGTTGGCCTTGGGGTGATGGGCAGCGAAATGGTGAACCGGCTGCTCAGCAAGGGACATAGCGTTACGGGATATAACCGGACACGTTCGAAAGCGGAGTGGCTGCTCAAAAAGGGCATGAAGTGGGCCGACTCGCCCCGCGCGGTAGTTGGCGAGGCCGATGTGGTTTTTTCGATGGTGACCAATTCGGCGGCGCTGGGTGCGGTGATGAACGGCCCGGACGGGATGATCGCCGGGGCCACTCCCGGGAAGCTGTTCGTTGATATCAGCACGGTGAGCCCGGCATTCAGCCGGGAGATGGCGGGAAAAATCCGGGAAAAAGGCGGCGACATGGTGGACGCGCCAGTATCCGGGAGCGTTATCACTCTGCAAGAGGGCAAACTCTCGGTGATGGTGGGCGGGCGCAAGGAAACGTTTGAAAAGGTGAAGTCGTTGCTCCTGGACATCGGGCCGAAGGTGACCTACGTGGGAGACAACGGGCTGGCGCTGGTGATGAAGATTGGGACCAATCTGAGCCTCGCGGTCCAGATGCTGGCGTTCTGCGAAGGAGTGCTGCTGGCGGAAAAGAGCGGGATTGCCCGCGAAGTGGCCGTGGACGTACTTACGCATAGCGTGATCGCATCGCCGATGGTGCAGTATCGCGGGCCGTTCGTGCTGAAGCAGCCTGAAGAGGCTTGGTTCAACGTCAACATGATGCAGAAGGACATGCTGCTGGCGCTGGAACTTGGGCGGCAACTGGATGTGCCGATGCCAACGACAGCGATAACCAACGAATTTCTGACCGCGGCGCGCGGCATGGGTCTGATGGAAAAAGATTTTGCGGTGGTTTTCGAGGTGTTGGCGCAAATGTCCGGGGTGAAGGCATGAAAACGATCACGGAGTCTGTAAAGACGGAGGCTGCGGTGCCTGCAGAACTCGGAATGCGCTTGTACCGGCAGATGGTGCGCATTCGTTTGTTCGAAGAGCAGGTGAACGAGCTGTATACGCGGGCTCTGATGCCGGGGCTGGCACACTTGTACATCGGGGAAGAGGCGGTTGCGGTGGGCATATGTGAAGCGCTGACCAAGAAGGACTACGTCACCAGCACGCATCGCGGGCATGGGCATTGCCTGGCGAAGGGAGCTACGCCGGACCGCATGTTTGCCGAGCTGCTGGGGAAAGAGGCGGGTTATTGCCGCGGCAAGGGCGGTTCGATGCACATTGCGGATCCCGCGACCGGAAATCTTGGCGCCAACGCCATCGTGTGCGGCAGCGCGGGAATTGCCACCGGCGCGGCGTTGACGGCGAAGCGGCTGAGGACCGATCACGTTGCGGTGTGCTTTTTTGGCGAAGGAGCGCTTGGGCAGGGAGTGCTGTATGAAGTGATGAATCTGGCAGCGCTGTATAAATTGCCGGTCATTTATGTTTGCGAGAACAATCTTTATACCGAGTACACGCATTTCTCGGAAACGACTGCCGGAAACATTCTGGCGCGGGGAACCGCTTTCGGGGTGCACTCGGAAAGCGTCGACGGGCAGGATGTGCGGGCTGTGCACGCCGTGGCGCAGAAACTGGTGGGCCGGGCGCGCCGGGGAGAAGGACCTTCCTTCCTGGTTTGCAACACGTATCGCTACACCGGACATCACGTGGGCGATATTAACCGCGAGTATTACCGCTCCAAGCAGGAAGAGCAGGAGTGGAAGACCAAGCGGGATCCCATCAAGAACATGGGTGAGTGGCTGGTCAGCCAAAAGTTTGCGGATGCCAGCGCGTTGAAAACGATTGAGAACGAAGTCCGCGAAGAGATGAAGACCGCCGTGGAGTTTGCGATTTCCGCGCCGTATCCCGCCGTGGAGGAGGTCGACCAGGACGTTTATGCTTGAGACAGCCCAGCGGGAACTGACATTTGCGCAGGCGATTCGCGAAGCGCTTGTGGAAGAGATGCGGCGCGATCCGACCGTGTGCATTTTTGGGGAAGACGTGGCGGAAGCGGGGACGCCGTTCAAGGTGTTGTCCGGTTTGGTGGAAGAGTTTGGGTCGGAGCGGGTTCTGGACACGCCGATTTCGGAAGCGGGATTTACGGGAATGGGCGTGGGTGCGGCGATGACCGGCTTGCGTCCCGTTGTGGACATCATGTTCGGGGATTTCTTGACGCTGACGATGGATCAATTGGTGAACCAGGCGGCCAAAGTTCACTACATGTCTGGCGGAACCTGGAAGGTGCCGATGGTGCTGCGGACGACGCTGGGCGCGACGCGGCGGTCGGCGGCGCAGCACTCGCAATCGCTGCACGCATGGTTGTGCCACGTGCCTGGGCTGAAGGTGGCGATGCCTTCGACTCCCTATGATGCAAAGGGTTTGCTGAAGACCGCGATTCGCGACGACAACCCGGTGATCTTTTTCGAAGACAAGATGATGTACAAGCAGAAAGGCTCCGTGCCTGCGGATGAGTACACGATTCCTTTTGGCGTGGCGGACGTGAAACGCGAAGGAGAAGACATCACGCTGGTGGCCACCAGCAGCATGGTGGATGTGGCGCTGGGAGCCGCGAACCTGCTGGAGGAGATTGGCATCAGCGCGGAAGTGATTGACCCGCGGACGATGTGGCCGCTGGACGAAAAGACGCTGGTGGAATCGGCGAAGAAAACTTCGCGCGCGATAGTGATCGATGAGGGCTACTCGCGCTATGGAGTGACCGGCGAAATTGCTTCGGTGATCGCCGAAGGCGCATTTTTTAACCTGGAAGCTCCGGTGAAACGGATGGGCGCGATGCACGTGCCGATTCCGTTTTCGCCACCGCTGGAAGACGTGACCGTGCCCACAGACCAAACGGTATTTGAAGCGGCACGCAAACTATGCGGGAAATCCTGAAAAGTTTCCGATGGGAGGCGTAGCGTGGGACTGAATACTTACGGCCCGATGGCGGTGGATTGGGAGAACCGGATCGATTTCGATCGCTTGCGCGAGGAACGTCTGGCGCGGGCAAAGGCACTGCTGGCGAAATCTGAGATGGGTGCGCTGCTGTGCTTTGACATGAACAACGTGCGGTACATCACCGCAACCCACATCGGCACCTGGGCGCAGGACAAGATCAGCCGCTTCTGCCTGTTGCCCCAGAACGGCGAGCCGATCCTGTGGGATTTCGGTTCGGCGGCGCGGCACCACCAGCAGCACTGCCCATGGCTGGGCGATCGTTCCCGGCCGGGCATACCGCTGTTGCGCGGAGCGATGTCGCCGGAAATGGGCCGCGCGGAAAATGTTGCGAAGAAAATCAAAAGGGAGCTGGAGGCGCACGGGCTGCTGAACGAGCCGCTGGGCATCGACGTTGTGGAGCCGCCGATACTTTTTGCGCTGCAAAAAGAGGGCATCAAGATTGTGGACGGGCAGCAGTTGATGTCGGACGCGCGGGTGATCAAGACGCAGGACGAAATTTCGCTATTGAACCATTCGGCGATGATGGTGGATGCGGCTTACGACGAGTTGTATCGCGCGATGAAGCCGGGCATGAGCGAGAACCAGGCCGTGGGATTGGCTAGCAAGGTTTTGTATGACCTGGGTTCGGAGTACGTGGAAGCGGTGAACGCGATTTCCGGGGAGCGCTGCAATCCGCACCCGCACGTTTTCAGCGATCGCGTGCTGCGGCCGGGCGATCCGGTGTATTACGACATTTTACATTCCTACATGGGCTACCGGACCTGTTACTACCGGTGCTTTTCGATCGGCTACGCTTCGCACGCGATGATTGACGCGTACAAACAGTGCCGCGACTATCTGGATGCGGCGATCGAGCTGGTTCGCCCAGGTCGCACGACCGCGGAAATCGCATCCGTCTGGCCGAAGGCGGAGGAGTTCGGGTTCCCGGATGAAGAGGCGGCGTTCGCGCTGCAATTTGGGCACGGCATCGGCCTGGCGATCTGGGAAAAGCCGGTGATCAGCCGGATGGTGTCGCTGGAACACTCCCACGAAATCAAGCCGGGGATGGTGTTTGCGCTGGAAACCTTCTGGCCTTCGAAGGACGGATGGAGCGCGGCGCGAATTGAGGAAGAGATTGTGGTGACGGAGACGGGGCACGAAGTGATTACCCGGTTTCCGGCGGAGCAGTTGCTGGTGGCGGGCGCTCACTATTTCACGGTGAACGGGCCGCTTTCGACAACGCGTGAGAACGAAGCGGCGCCCAGCAAGCACGTCAAAGAGATGGTGGCGGGCGCGAAGCGAGAAGGAGTGGCGGCTACGGATTGATTTCCTGAATCCCGGCTCCTGGAGAAATTATGGCGATCAGTGTGGTGATGCCTGCACTGGAAATGGCGCAGGAAAACGGAAAACTGCTGGCTTGGCGCAAGAAAGACGGCGAGAGTGTCAGCAAGGGCGAACCTTTGCTGGAGATCGAGACCGATAAGGCGGTGGTCGAGATTGAAGCGCCGGGCGACGGCATTCTGACGGGGATTACCGCGGAAGTGGGAGCGGTGATTCCGGTTGGAGAGACCATTGCTTGGCTGGTGGCGCCGGGTGAGAAGCCTCCGGCGAAGGCGGTCACCGCAGCGCCTGCCGCGCGGGCAACGAGCGCGGCGCAGACTGCTGTGGCGGCGCCGGCGCAACCGAAACAAGCTGCACCGGCTGGGACGCCTGCGCAGATTTCACCGAAGGCGCGACGTTTGGCGAAAGAACTTGGCGTGGACATCGGGCGGATTCAGGGCACCGGGCCGGATGGCACGATTACTTCCGAAGATGTACAAGCGGCGGCGGACGCGAAGGGTTCCGCGGCTCCAACAACTTCGGCTGCGACAGCTTCGGCGACGGAACCGCTGAGCCAACTGGCGCGGCTGATGGCTGAGCGCACCACGCAGAGCTGGACGAGTGTCCCGCACTTCTTTCTGGTGCAGAGCGTGGATGCAGGCGCGCTGATGGATGCGCAAAAGAAATTGAGCCAGGGAAGCGCGCCGGGCACGGCACCGACGATTACGGATGTGCTGATCGGATTGTTGGCCCTCGTGCTGGCGAAACATCCGCGGATGAACTCGAGCTGGGCTGGTGATGGCATCCGGCCAAATGCGGATATCAATATCAGTGTGGCGATGGCGGTGAAGGACGGAGTGGTCGGCGCAGTCATCCCAAAAGCCAACAAGGAACCGATTGCCTCGTTATCGGTTTTGCGCCGCGAGTTGACCGAACGCGCCCGGGCCGGGCGTTTGCGGCCCGCGGATATCAGTGGCGGAACTTTTACGCTGAGCAATCTGGGGATGTACAAGGTGAATGCGTTCAGCGCGATCATCACGCCGCCTCAATGCGCGATCCTTGCCGTAGGCGCGATCGCCGATGCGGTGGTGCCTGTGGACGGAAAGCCCGGCATCCGGCCAACGATGACCATGACGCTTTCGAGCGATCACCGTGTGGTGGACGGCGCGCGGGCCGCAGAATTTCTTGCCGAATTGGCGAGCGCCATTCGCGAACCGGAAAAGTGGTTGTAAGACAGCATCTGCAAATAACTCTGTGTGAGGGGTGTAGATTGCCACCGACTCCGTGTTCCCGGCCTTGCCTATGACCGCGCCAACCCGAATCAAGAAACCTCTCTACGCCAATCCCACCGCTCAAGTTCTATTCGCCGTCGCCGCGGCCATCTTGCTGGGATATTTTCGCCCGGCTACCGCCATGGCCATGAAGCCCCTCGGCGACGGTTTCATCCGCCTGATCACCATGATCATTACGCTGATCATTTTCTGCACGGTGGTCACTGGGATTGCCGGCATGGAAGACATGAAGAAGGTTGGCCGGGTGGGCGGCAAAGCGCTGATTTATTTTGAAGTGGTGTCCACGCTGGCGCTGGTCATCGGATTGATTGTCGGAAACGTGGTGAAAACTGGAGCGGGTTTGAATGTGAATCCGGCGACGCTGGATGCCAAAGCGGTGGCGGACTATGCCGGCCAGGCCAAGGCGCAAAGCGTTCCTGATTTTATCCTTCACATTATTCCCACTTCAGTGGTGGACGCGTTTGCGAAGGGCGATATCTTGCAGGTGATGCTGGTTGCCATTCTATTTGGCTTCGCGTTGTCGGCCGTGGGACCGCGGTGCAAGCCGCTGATGGATCTGTTCAATGCGCTGACCCACGCGGTATTCGGCGTGGTGAACATCGTGATGAAGCTGGCGCCGGTTGGCGCGTTCGGAGCCATGGCCTTCACGGTTGGGAAGTTTGGACTGGCGTCGCTGGGGCCGCTGCTGAAACTGATCGTCACGTTCTATCTCACTTCCTTGCTGTTCGTCATGCTGGTTCTGGGGCTGATCTGCGGCGCGTGCGGATTCAGCATCCTGAAATTCTTGCGGTATATCAAGGAAGAGATTGTACTGGTGCTGGCGATCAGTTCGTCGGAACCCGCGATGCCGACGCTGATGGCCAAGATGGAAAAGCTGGGTTGTTCGAAGGCGCTCGTCGGGCTGGTGGTGCCCACCGGCTACACCTTTAACACCGATGGCACGGGAATTTACATGACGCTGGCGGCGCTGTTTGTAGCCCAGGCCACGGGCACGCACCTCACTCTGACGCAGCAGTTGACGATCCTGGCGGTGGCGATCTTGACTTCCAAGGGAGCAAGCGGCGTGCAAGGGGCTTCCTTCATCGCGCTGGTGGGAACGCTGATGGTGATCCCGACGATTCCGGTTGCGGGCATGGCGCTGATTCTGGGGATCGACCGGTTCATGAGCATGTGCCGGGCCACGGTGAACATGATCGGGAATGGCGTGGCGACGGTGGTCGTGGCACGCTGGGAAAAAGAAGTGGATGGGGCGACGCTGCAAAGAAATCTGGCAGCGCAGTGAGTTTTTAGAGAATCGTCATGGCAGAGCGTTATGACATCGTGGTTGCGGGGGCCGGGCACAACAGCCTGATTACGGCGGCGTATCTGGCGAAGGCGGGATTTCGCTGCCTGGTGCTGGAGGGCCGCCCGATCGCCGGCGGTGGCGTGAAGTCGGCGCATTTGACTTTGGAAGGTTTCGTTCACGATGTGTGCTCCTCGGCTCACAATGGAATCCACGGCAATCCCCTGCTGCGCAACGATGAACTGAAGCTCGGCGACTACGGCCTGGAATACATTTTTCCCGACCCGGTTTTTCACATGCCGTTTCCCGATGGGAGTTACCTGACGCAGTGGCGCGATCTGGATCGCACCTGCGCGGAATTCGCCAAGTTTTCGAAACGGGATGGCGAGGCGTACCGCAAGATGATCACCGAGTACGAAACGGTGAAGCCGCTGCTTGGCGCAGTCACCTTTTCACCCGTCGGCTTTGGAAAATCGCTGAACGAACTGCTGGCCGCGCATCCCCAAGGGAAGATCTGGCAGCGGCGGCTGGCCATGTCGGCGTGGGAAATTGTGAAAGAAACGTTCGAGGACGACCACTGCCGGGCGTTCATGATGGGCTGCCCGTACTCACTGCAGCCGGTTCTCGATCCCGCCACTGCGCGGGCTGCTTACATTCCTCTGCACCAGCAGCGCGAAAGCCGCCCGCTGCCCAAGGGAGGATCCGGCTCCCTCACCGTCGCTCTGGCGCGTTTTGTCGAAGCACATCAAGGGACCATTCTCACCAATAAGTGGATCAAGGCGCTGATCATTGAAAATGGCAAATGCGTGGGCGTGGAATGCGACGACGGCAGCGCCTACCGCGCCGACAAAGCGATTGTTTCAACGATTCACATCAAACAGCTGGTGGACATGGCCCCGAAGGAATTGTGGGGCGAGGATTTTCTGGAAGGTGTGGAGACCTGGGAAGCGGGGCTGACGTTATTTGCGACCAACTATGCAACGACCGAGCCGCCGAAGTACGCCACTGCGGGCGGCGTGCTCTCTCCGGTTCACTCAGGATTCATGATCAACTCCGAGCGCGCCATGCAAATGACATATGACTACAGGACCGGCGCTGTCAACATGGAAAATCCGCCGCTGCACGTGATTTGTTGCAGCCTGGCCGATCCTTCGCGTGCGCCTGCGGGGATGCACACGATAAAGATTGTCGGCTACCAGCCTTACCAACTGAAGGAAGGGCCAGAACACTGGGACGCCATCAAACGACAGGTTTCCGACGCCGGTTTGAATTTCCTGCGACGTTTTTCTCCGAATTTGACCGAAGATAAAATTCTGGCGCGAACCATCGAGAGCCCGCTCGATCTGGAACGGATGAATCCTCACAATTGGCATGGAAGCTGCCACGCGGGAGGTTCGGGCCCGGCGCAATCGGGAGCGCTGCGGCCGATGCCGGGGTACGCGCAGCATCGCATGCCGATTCCGGGTTTGTATCAGACCGGAGCGACTACTCATCCGGGCGGATCCGTTACCGGAGGTCCGGGACGCAATGCCGCCGTGGTGATGCTGAAGGATTTCGGGACGAGTATTGAGGAAGTGGTGAAGAAGTAGGGAAGCGAGGCGGGGGAATACAGGGACCTCACCCTCGAGACTCGGTGTTCGGCGCGCGACCTCACGTTTGGTGGATTGCGGCGACCGTAAAAGCGGGAGCGTTGCTCCCGCACTCCAAAAATGCTATTCGATCCAGGTTTGCTGGCCGAAAGCGATTTGCCAGTGGCCGGCATGCTTTTCGAATAGCCGAGTAACGTGCATCACTTTCCCGTGCATCGGCTTGTGTTCGGAGCGCATCACGGCGGAATTCCCCAGCACCCAGACTTTCATGGAGACAACTTCAGCGGGAATTAGAGTGGTGTTGGTACGCCGCAAATCGGTGATCATGGCGATGCGGTCGGCTTTATTCAGGGGAGTGCCGCCATCGGGAGTTACAAAAATAAAATCCTCGGTGAAGTTGGGCGCCCAGGCTTCGACGTCGTTGGTGAGCACGGTTCGCTCGACCGCCTGCCACATCGCGACCACTTCCTGCTCCGCCGGAGCGTCCGGATTGTAAGGCACGCTCTTGCACGGATTTTCGCAAGCTACCGGGACACCGTTGCTGGGAACGCCAAAGCCGGCGCGTTTCTCGGGATTTTTGTCCGCCTTGTTCGTTTCCTGATAGACCAGAAGCTGCCAGGCTTGCGAGTGCTTTACCCACACGCGCACAAAACGCACGGAAACGTTCTGCGAGGGGAGGCGATGGCTGCCGTGAATCAGCACAATGTTGCCGGCATCCATCACCTTGACGTCGGTGTCGCTGTCCGTGGCCAGGGAAGCGAGTGTGGGGAGAATCTCCGCTTTAGGACGAGTCTTGCCGGTACGGTCGGTCCAGGTAAATTCCGGATCAAGCAATCTCGCGACAGTTGCCTGATCGCTTTTGCGGAGGGCAGTGGGAAGGAGACGCTCGGCGGAGAGAGCATCTCCTTCGGGGCTAGCGGAGGAGGAAGGCACAAAAAGAGTGGACGCGAAGGCAGCGAGAACCAACAAGAGGAACAGGGAAAGACTGCGTAGAACTGCAGACATAGGGAGCCTCCGAGGGCGCACTGTCAAATGGTCCTACCATCACACCGCTTGATTTGTACTGGGAAAATTATCATAATTTTGAATAGGTTACAACGAAGAAACGCTTGACTCTGACTATTATATGGTGGCACAGTAACCAGACCGATTCGACATGTTCTTCCTTTTGAATCACCTCCCGTCGGGACGGCTTCAGCGCGTCGCCAAGCTCTTTGACCACCGAGGCAGGCTTGAGGTTCATCGACGGAGAAGCGCGGTCTGAATGCCTGACCAATTTGACATAGTCGTTGCAGGAGCGGGGCACAACAGCATGATCGCCGCTGCGTATCTGGCGAAAGCTGGTTACCGCTGCCTTTTGTTGGAAAGCCGCGCGCTTGTCGGCGGCGGAGTGAAAACCACGCAACTTACCTTGCGAGGATTCAAGCACGATGTGTGCTCCTCCGCGCACGTTCTGATCCAGGATAGTCCGATCCTGCGCAACGATGAATTGGGTCTCGGCAAATACGGCCTGGAATACATTCTTCCGGACCCCGTTGTGCACCTTCCCTTTCCGGACGGCAGCTATATCACCCAGTGGTTGGATAGGGATCGCACTTGCGAGGAGTTCGCCAAGTTCTCCAAAAAGGACGCCGCGGCCTACCGCCGGATGATGACCGAGTACGAAGAGATGAAGCCGCTGTTTGCCGCTGCTTCGTACACCCCGATAGGATTTGGCAAGCCGTTGAACGAGCGCCTGGCCGAACATCCCAAAGGGAAAATCTGGCAGCGCCGCCTGGGCATGTCCGCGTGGGAAATCATTCGCGACAATTTCGAAGACGAGCACTGCCGCGCCTTCATGGTGTGGATGGCGTATCAGACGGTGGAACCTCCCGAGGCTGCAGCCACGGGCCGACTCGCTTACTCCATCTGTGCGGGGCGGCAACGGTGGAGTTGGACCACGCCCAAGGGCGGATCAGGAACATTGACGCAGGCGCTGGCCCGGTTGATCGAAGGCCATGGCGGCGTGATCCTGACGAACAAGACCATCACGCAGCTCATCGTGGAAAACGGAAAGTGCACGGGGGTGGAGTGCAGCGACGGGAGTTCCTACAAAGCCGGGAAAGCAGTTCTCTCGACAATTCATATCAAGCACCTGGTGGACATGGCTCCAAAAGAAGCCTTCGGCGAGGATTTTCTTTCCGGCGTCGAGACCTGGAAGGCAGGCATCACGTTGTTTGCGACACATTACGCCACCACCGAACCTCCGAAATTTCCGGTGGCCGGCGGCACCATTTCTCCCGTGGCCTCCGGCACCATGGCGAGTGCTGAGCGCGGCTTGCGCGTTGGGTATGACTTCGCGATGCGCGAGGTCAATGTGGAAGATCCTCCCTTGCTGATCGTTTGCAGCACGGTCGCCGACCCCTCGCGAGCACCGGCGGGAATGCACACGATCAAAATTATCGGCAACCAGCCGTACGAATTGAAAGAGGGACCGCAGCACTGGGACAAAATCAAGAACGAAGTTTCCGATGCAAATTTGAAGTATCTGCGGCGGTTTGCGCCCAATCTGACCGACGATAAAATTTTGGCGCGAATTGTGGAAAGCCCGCTCGACCTGGAACGCATGAACGCTCACAATTGGCATGGCACCTGCCATGGCGGGGCGCAGAACGCGGCACAGTCCGGTGCATTGCGACCCATGCCCGGTTGGGCGCAGCACCGCATGCCCATCGCCGCGTTGTATCAGACGGGGGCGACCACGTATCCGGGGGCTTCGGTTTCGGGCGGGCCTGGCAGAAACGCCGCGGCTGTCATGCTGAAGGATTTTGGTTCGAGTCTTGAGGAAGTGGTGAAGGCGAAAACATAGTTTTCTGTGCGCGGGGGCTGAGAGACGGGTTCGGCAGCGGCCGCCTCGGCAAGCCATACGGGAGACAACGGATGAAGAAGATTACGCGGCGTCGATTCGTGAAGGGTGCGGCCATCGCCCCGCTGGCTGTGAAGCACTTGGCGCTGCAGCAGGTCACCGGCGCTGCGGATCGCTACGACATCGTGGTTGCCGGCGCGGGGCACAACAGCTTGATCACCGCGGCATACCTGGCGCAAGCAGGCTATCGCTGCCTGGTGCTGGAGGGCCGGCCGAAAATCGGCGGCGGAGTAAAGACGGCAGAGTTGACGCTGAAAGGATTTTACGACGATTGCTGCTCGACGGCGCATGTTTTTATTCAAGACAACCCACTGATCAAGAATGATGAGCTGAAACTCGGCGATTACGGATTGGAGTACATCGTTCCCGACCCGATGTTTCACGTGCCGTTTCCCGACGGATCTTATCTTACGCAATGGCGAGACCTGGATCGCACCTGCGCGGAGTTTGCCAAATTTTCCAAGAAGGATGCGGCGGCGTACAGAAAAATGTTGACGGACCTGGATGCGATTCGCCCGCTCATCACCGCCGGGAGCTTCACGCCCATTGGTTTTGGAAAGCCGCTGAACGATCAGTTGGCGCAGGTTCCGCACGGAAAACAGTGGCAGCGGCGGCTGGCCATGTCGGCGTGGGACGTTATTCATGACACGTTCGAAGACGACCATTGCCGCACGTTCATGCTGTATATGTCGCATCTGGCGGCCGAGCCGCCGGACGCGCCGGTCACCGGGCGCCTGGCGTATGGCGCGCCGCGGCAACAGCATAGTGGTAGGCCGTTGCCAAAGGGCGGGTCCGGGGCGCTGACGGTAGCGCTGGGGCGTTTCATCGAAGCGCACGGCGGAACGATCCTGGTAAACAAGTGGGTGCAAAGCCTGATTGTGGAGAACGGAAAATGCGTTGGGGTGGAATGCAACGACGGCAGCGCGTATCGCGCATCGAAGGCCGTGGTTTCCACCGTTCACATCAAGCATCTGGTGGATATGGCGCCGAAGGAATTGTGGGGCGAGGATTTTCTGTATGGAGTGGAAACGTGGCAGGCGGAAAACGCGATGTTCGTCACCCATTACGCCACTAGCGAACCGCCGATTTACAAAGTGGATGGCGGGACGCTCTCGCCGGTCGAATCGGGAGTGCTGGCGTCTCCTTACCGGGCGTTGCGGTTTGGATTTGACGATACGCGCGGGCTGGTCAATCTGGATGAGCCTCCTTTGCAGGTGATCTGCTGCAGCATTGCGGATCCCACGCGTACCCCGGCCGGCATGCACACGCTGAAAGTGCTGGGCTGGCAGCCGTACCAGTTGAAAGAGGGGCCGGAGCACTGGGACAAAATCAAGAATGACGTGTCCGACGCGAATCTGAAATACCTGCGTCGCTTCGCGCCGAATTTGACGAATGACAAGATTTTGGCGCGCTTTGTGGAAAGTCCTTTGGACCTGGAGCGGATGAACCCACACTTCTGGCACGGCAGCGCGCACGCGGGTGCGCAAAGCGCGGCGCAAACGGGACCGTTGCGTCCGATGGCAGGCTGGGCGCAACACCGCATGCCCATTCCAGGGCTGTATCAGACCGGTGCGACGACACATCCAGGCGGCTCGGTTACTGGCGGGCCGGGGCGCAACGCCGCGACCGTCATGCTGAAGGATTTCGGAACTTCGATTGAAGAAGTGGTGGCCAAGAAAGCCTGACCTTTTGCTTATTGCACGATTTTATTTTTGCGGTGAGGAGAAGCCATGATGCGGAGCGCGAGGAACAGAGCCTCGAAAGTGGTTGTGCCAGTTCTGGCGGTGCTGCTTGGCCTGTGCGGAATGGCCGGCGCCCAGCAGGCTGCCAAGCAGATGGTGCCGGATAATCCGAGCCCGCATCCCGCGCAGGAGCAGCCGATTCCGTACAGCCACAAACAGCATCTGGCGTTCAGCCTGCCATGCAAGCAGTGCCACAGCAATCCCGAGCCCGGCAAGCTGATGACTTTCCCGGATACTTCCACCTGCATGCAGTGCCACGCGACGATCGCCACAGACAAACCGTCCATTCAGAAACTCGCGTCATATGCCAGTTCGAAGGAGCCCATCCCGTGGGTGCGCGTTTACAAAGTGCTGCCTGGAATTGCGTGGTCGCATCGCGCGCATCTCGAAGCAGGAGTAAAATGTGAGACGTGCCATGGAGCGGTGAAAGACATGGCCACCATGTCCGAAGTGACCAGCGTGACCACCATGTATAGTTGCCTGAACTGTCACGAAATGAATCACGCCAAATCTTCCTGCGACACCTGCCACAAACACTGATTCAGGCGCTGGGATTCTGCGAAGGAAAGCTGCATGGCAACTGGCATCGAACTCGAAATCAACGGCAAACGCTATCCAGTTAGCTATCCGCCAGATACTCCGCTGCTTTATGTATTGCGCGACGAACTCGGCCTGACGGGGACGAAGTATGGCTGCGGCGAAGGCATGTGCGGCGCGTGCACCGTGCTGATTAATGGAACCGCGCGCCGCTCCTGCCAGATATCCGTGAGTGCGGCTGTCTCGCGGGCAATTGTCACCATTGAGGGCCTGGAAAAAAACGGCGCGTTGCATCCCGTTCAGCAGGCATTCCTGGATGCTGGGGCGTTTCAATGCGCCTACTGCACATCCGGCATGATCATGGGCAGCGTTTCACTGTTGCAATCGAACCCGAATCCGAGCAAGGAACAAATTGTGCGGTCGTTGCAAGGAAATTTGTGCCGGTGCGGCACCCATCCCCGGATTATCGAGGCGGTGCAACAAGCCGCGGGCAAAATGCGGGAGCGCGTCAAGTGAGAAGGGCTCCAGAGACATTCCTGGCCGAGCCGGAACGCTACGAATTTCGAGCGCTGCCCATGCATAAGTTCGCGCTGGGGCGCCGCGACTTTTTCAAGTTATTTGGAGCGGGGATGGCAGTATTTGCGGTCGCACGCGATGTCTCAGCGATGCAGGAGACCGCACCCACCCCGCATGGCTACCACAGTGCAGAACTTCCAAAGGAGATTGGAGCCTGGCTGCACATCGGCGAGGACGGGACCGTCACAGGATTTGTCGGGAAAGCGGAAATTGGCCAGAACGTGCGCACGTCGTTGGCGCAAACGATTGCCGACGAACTGGGAGTGAGTTTTGCGAGCGTTCGGATGGTGCTGGGAGATACGGCACTGACTCCATTCGATGCGGGGACGTTCGGCAGCCGGACTACGGCGACAATGACTCCGCAATTGCGAAAAGTAGCGGCGGCAGCGCGCGATTTATTGTTGGAGAAGGCGGCGAAGCAATGGGACGTTCCAGCCGATAAGCTGGTGGCCGGTGATGGAAAGATTGCTGATCCAGCGTCCGGGAAGTCCCTTCGCTATGCGGAACTCGCGCGGGAGGATCTGGGGGAACACAAGCCCCCGGCACAAGATCCCATCAAGCCCGCTTCGCAGTGGACTATTGCCGGGCAGCCCGTTCCCAAAACGGACGCTCTCGACTTTGTTACCGGCAGGCATCGCTATTCGACCGATCTGCGGCCGGAGGGAATGCTGTATGGCAAGGTGCTGCGGCCACCATCGTTCGGCGCCACGCTGATTGCCTATGATGATTTGGCGGCCAAGGCGCTGAAAGATGTCGTGCTGGTGCACGACGGAGATTTTGTCGGGGTAGCCGCGCCTACGGTCGCCGCTGCACAAGCCGCGCTTGCGGCTGTTCGGGTGCAATGGAAGGAAGTACCGCAGATTTCCGATCAGGAAATCTTTTTGTATTTGAAGAAGAATGCGCAACCATCCAAGGAAGAACGTTTCCGCCAGACGAAAGGCTCGGTTGCCGACGGGCTGGCGGCGGCCGCGCACACGCTGGATGCGAACTATGCGGTTTCATACATCGCGCATGCGCCCCTCGAACCACGCGCTGCAGTGGCTCAATGGACCGGAGGAAAACTCACCGTGTGGATGGGGACGCAACGGCCCTTTGCCGTGCGCGATGATCTGGCGGACGTTTTCCGCGTGCCCGAAAAAAGTGTACGCGTGATTGTGCCGGACACGGGTTCGGCTTATGGCGGCAAGCACACCAGCGACGCCGGGCTGGAAGCGGCACGCCTGGCACGCGCGGCCGGCGGGCGCCCGGTAAAGCTTGTGTGGACGCGCGAAGAGGAGTTTACCTGGGCGTATTTTCGACCGGCGGGGTTTATTGAGATAAAGAGCGGGATTGCGGCGGATGGCAAGCTGACCGCGTGGGAATTCCACAACTATCACTCCGGCATGTCGGGGATCGAGACGCCGTACGTGGTGGCGAACCAGCACACGGAGTATCACCAGGTTCCGCTGGTGTTGCGCAGCGGCAGTTATCGAGGTCTGGCCGCCACCGCCAATCATTTCGCGCGAGAGACGCACATGGATTCCTTGGCGCAGACCGCGTCTATGGACCCGCTGGAATTCCGGCTGAAGAATTTAAGCGATGCGCGAATGCGCGCGGTGCTGGAAGCTGGCGCGACAGCTTTCGGCTGGCCGCGGAAGAAAACCGGGGATGGCCAGGGATTCGGCGTTGCCGCGGGGTACGAGAAAGGCAGCTACGTAGCCACGTTTGCGGAAATAGCGGTGGACCACAAGGCAAAGACAGTTGTCTTGAAGAGACTGGTCGAAGCATTCGAGTGCGGCGCGATTGTCAATCCCGATGGACTGCGTAACCAAGTGGTCGGCGCCATGATCCAGGGTCTTGGCGGCGCGCTTTTTGAGGCCATTCAATTTCAGAATGGCCGCATCACCAACAATCATTTTTCCAGTTATCGCGTGCCGCGCTTCCGCGATGTGCCGGAAATCGAAGCCATTCTCCTGGACCGCAAGGACATACCGTCGGCGGGAGCCGGAGAGACGCCGATCATGGCCATCGCGCCGTCGATCGGAAACGCCTTCTATGACGCGACCAAAGTCCGCCTGACGAGCTTGCCGCTGCAGCCGGAACTCCACCTGCCCGGCGAGAAAACCCCATCGCCATCGTAGGAAACTGTCGAATAAACGTCTAAGCGGCACCTATGCCCTGGGATTTCCAAAAACCAATTTGAAGAAAAAGATTGGTGGACGTGACAGGGTTCGAACCTGCGACCCCCTGCTTGCAAAGCAGGTGCTCTCCCAGCTGAGCTACACGCCCACAGTAGGACTAGCTTTAATTTTAAGGCATTTGCCGCGGTTCGCAAACTAGGAAACGCTGATTGTTGCGAATGGAAAAGGCGCCCGCCCACCGCAGCGGGCGACCACTGTAAAAACAGGGAGAGCAGCGGGATTTTCTGATTCGAGACTTGCGGGCTTTACTTCAGCAGGATTTTTTCGTGCAACGGGAGATTTTGTGAAGAGCCTCCGGTGTAGAAGGTGTATTCACCTGGAAGAAGCTTCCACGTGTCGTTTTGTTCGTCATAAACCGACAGGTAGCGCGGATCGATGCTGACGCTCACTTCGCGCGATTCCCCTGGACGCAAGACGACCTTGCTCCAGCCCACCAGGCGTTTTGGCGGTTCGCCGGAGCCTTGGGGAAGCGCGGCATATACTTCTGCTATTTCTTTCCCCTCGCGTTTCCCGGTATTTGTGAGTGTGAAACGCACGCTGATCCGGCTTCCAGGAGTGAGTTTCAGGCCGGAGTAGCCATAGCTTGTGTAGGACAAACCGAACCCGAAGGGGAAGAGCACTTCTTTTTTTTCGGCGTCGTACCATTTGTAACCGACTTTGAGTCCTTCGTCATATTGCACTTCAAATGTCGGCTTGGCTTCTCCGCTTTTCATGACGGCGGCGTGCCCCAGTTGCGCCGGGGTCGGTACTTTCAGGCTGGGATGCGGCAGATCCTGCTCGGAACGCGGAAAGGTGATGGGCAATTTGCCGGATGGGTTCACATCGCCAAACAAAAGATTGGCCACGGCATCGGCACCTTTGCTGCCCGCATACCACGCTTCAACGATGCCGCCGACCTGGCCGGCCCAGGGCATGGTTACCGCCGAACCAGTTTCAAGTATCACAATCGTGCGCGGATTGACCGCGGCAACTTTTTCGATGAGCGCATCCTGGTTTTCAGGCAAGGAAAGGTTCGGCAAATCCAGGTCCTCGCTCATCCACCGATAAACGAAGACCAGCGCGACGTCCGCTTTCCCGGCAAGTTCCGCAGCTGTTGCAGGATTCGCGCCGGAATTGTATTGCACGTCTGCCCCGGCCGCCCGACCGACAACAGCTTTGAGCGGCGATGTGGGAAACCACACTCTAGTTAGCCATCCCGGCTCACTTGCTCCCGGGGGATCCACTTGCGCCGAGCCGCCGCCGGAAATCATTCCGGTATCCGCATGAGGGCCGATTATGGCAATGGAATGAATTTTATTTCGATCCAGGGGTAGGAGGCCTGCTTCATTTTTCAGCAGCACCATGCTCTGTTCGGCGAGTCGCTGTGCCACGGCGAATCCGCCTTCGACGTCCACAACACTTTTGCGGGCCGGATAATCGATAATCCCGGCTGCAAATTCCGAGCGCAGGATGCGGTGCACATGTTCATCGAGCTCGGTTAGCGGAATTTTCCCGCTTTGTACCGCTTGCTTGAGTTTATCTCCATAGAAATCGTCGAGAGGCTGCTCCTGGTCGAGTCCCGCCGCGGAAGCTTTCAGAACGCTCCAAGTCCCTCCCCAATCGGAAACCACAAAGCCCTTGAAATTCCAATCCTTGCGCAAGACATCGGTCAGCAGATAGCGATTTTCACAGGAGTAATCGCCATTGACGGCGTTGTAGGAGCACATCACCGCGCCGGGGTTGCCGGTTTCGATGCCGATCTGAAAGGCCAGCAGGTCGCTCTCCCGCAGCGCGCGCTTGCCGATCATCGCGTTGACTTCGTTGCGGCCGCTCTCCTGGTCATTCACCGCGAAGTGCTTGATGTCGCCGATGACGTGCTGCGTCTGCTCGCATTTGATGCGATTTCCAACCAAGGTGCCGGCAAGGATGGGATCCTCGCCCAGGTATTCAAACGTGCGGCCGTTGCGTAATTCGCGGGCAAGATTCACGCCTCCCCCGAGGCTCATGTTGTAGCCTTGCGCGCGCAATTCCCTGCCGATCAGCGCGCCGTATTCGCAGGCGGCTTGCGGGTCCCAACTTGCGGCTGAGGCAATATTGGAAGGCAGCGCAGTGGAGTAGCGGCCATTTAACGCGCTGCTGCGAACTCCATAGGCCGCGTCGCTCATCTGGATCATCGGAATGCCCAAGCGAGGCACGCCCAGAACGAAACCTGCTCCGCCATTTCCCAGATACTCGTTGGGGCGCGGCCCGCCTGGCCAACCATGCATTCCGTTTCCGTGCATCAGGGTGATTTTTTCATCGAGAGTGAGTTCCTTCAGAACCAATTCCGCGCGTTGATCAGCTGACAGGCTGGTGTCCATCCACGGAAGTTTTTCGGAGCTAGTCGCCGACTGGCGCGGAGATTTTGGGCCGGCCGAGGCGTTTCGTTGCAGATAAAGCGTGAAGGAAATGAGCAACGTTGCGACGAAACATGCGTTGATCCAGTGCAAGACTGACTTCATTGGCAGCTCCCCGTGAATACGGCATGGACTATTGTTATCACAGACGAAGGCGAGGGGAACTGGAGTTTTCCGGCAGCGTTACACGCTCAGAAGATGCCGGTGGATTGCGTTGTGACATTTTCTTTTTTGGCGGAGTCTTCCACCATTTGCAGAATTTTTTGCAGGTCGGCGTGGGAGAGATACCGTCCGTTGAGGATGACGGCAGCAACTTTTTGTGTGTTCCGGATGTCTTTGAGAGGGTTCTCTTCCAGGATTACGAGGTCGGCGAGTTTTCCTCTTTCCACCGTTCCCAGGTCACCTTCCATGTTGAAGAAGCGCGCGGGATTGAGCGTGGCGGTCTGCAGAGCTTCGAGAGGGGTGAAGCCTGCGTCGACGAAACGCTGCAGTTCATCGTGCAGGCTGAAGCCAGGGAAGATGTAGACGCCGGGGGGAGTGTCCGTGCCAGCGAGGAACGGAACACCGGCTTTATGCAAAAGCTGGACCACTTCGAGTTCTTTTTCGACGAACTTCTGGCGGGTGGCGAGGTCGTCGGAGTTGAATTCGGTTTGGACTTCGCTGGTGAATTTTTTCCAGGTGACATCTTTCCAATAGGCAGGAACATATTTGGCGCGGATGTTTTTGCTGAAGTCGGTGACGTCCAGTAGATTGCCGCCGCGTTCCCAGACCAGCGTGGGACATTGCCAAGTCTGATTCTTGGCGAGGATTGCGGCGAGAGCTGCGGCGCGTGCTGGATCATACGAACTGAGAAATTTGCTTTCGTTCTTGTCGCCCTTGAGGAATTCATCTTCAAGCGGCGAGCTGCCTTCGAAGATGCCGATGAGGTGCTCGAAGCTGTGCATGCCGGCGTCCGACATTTCGCTGGCGCGGACGGAATCGGGAACGTGGCCTTCAAAGGGGATTTCCTGTTTGCGGGCTTCTTCGGCGATGGCGAAGACCGCGTCGCGCGGAATAAGCGATTGCAGCTTGATGAAATCGGCGCCGCCTTGTTTGAGATTGTCGACGGCTTTGCGGCCGTCCTCGGGAGTGGCGATGGCGACGGAACTTGGGAAGCGCGGCTTGGGGCCATCCAGCATGGGGCCGGAGGAGAAGATGCGCGGGCCGAGGAGCTGGCCGTCTTCGATATCGTTGCGCCACTTCTGGACGATGGAGAGTTCGCTGCCCATGTCACGGACACCGGTAATGCCGTTGGCAACGAAGAGGGGAAGCGAGATGTCCTGCGCATGCGGAAACCAGTCGCCGAAGACGAGATGCACATGCATGTCCCAGAGGCCGGGGATGAGATAGCCGCCGCGGGCGCTGGCGGAGGGGGCGTTGCGCGGATAGCGGGTGGACTTGCGCGGGCCGACTTCGCGGATGCGGTTTTTTTCGATGATGACAACCTGGTCTGAGCGGATTTCGCCAGTCCGGACGTCGACGACGTTTACATCGGTGAGGACGAAGGTGTCCTGCAGGGACCAGTATTGGGCACTCAACGGGCGAGGGATGAAGAGTAAGAAAAGGAAAATGGGCGCAAAAAGGCCGAGCAAACGGGGACGGGGCTTCATGGGAAGAATTGTAGCGGGAAAGCAGAACGAAAATGAGGTTAGGGAGGTAGCGGAGGTGCGGGAAAGTAACGATGAACCTTCAGCGAAAAAGTGACTCGTGACTGTTCGAAGATGAGGGGAGCGGAGGCGAGGCCTTTGGGGTAACTCGCTACTTCCAGGCGCCGAGGAGGCGGCGAAGGAGGAGGAGTTCGCCTAGGTGGTAGGCGTTGTGGTCGGCGACTATCAGGGCCTCGCGCAGGACGGTTTGGCCGTCGCCGTGCGCAAATGGGGCGAAGAAATCCGTGGATTCGTTATTCACGATACCGATCATGGCTTGGAGGTCGGAGCGAAACGCATCCATGCTTTTTTTCCAGGCAGACTTGTCGGGGGGAGCCTGGGTCTTCGGCCAATAGCCAGCGGGAAATTCCGGAGAGACGTGCTTGGGGTTGCGGGTGAATTCGAGGATGTCCCACTGGGCGAGGCGCATGTGCTCGAGGACTTCCCAAGGGGAATGCGCGGCGCCACGGGGCTTTTTCCCCTGGAGTGCGGGAGGCCAATTTTTGAGGGCAGTTTCAAAATCCACATGGGCATGGCCTCCCTCGAGGAGTTCGAGGAGATGGGCTTGCAAGGACTTTTGTTCGTTGATTGTTTTTTTCATGGCGGGTTATCCGATCTAAAGGCTTAGTACACAGTCCAGGCAAGTATGCCGAAAAATGACTCACAGCGGCAGAAGCCGGGTGCGTTTTGCTGCATCCACGGCACGACCCTTCGGCGCGCTCAGGGCAGGTTGAAGTCGTGCCCTCCCAAAGACCGGAAATTCTCACGCAATCACCCGTGGTCGACAAGTTGAGTGCATGCCCTTCGGCTCTGCTCAGAGTAGCCGCGCTGGGCTAACGTGTGCCGCGCTTCCAGAGCTTGGGATCAGAACCAGTCGGGGAAGATGAGGTCGATTAGGCCGGGGGCCCAGTAGGAATAGAAGCGGTCGTCGCAGATTTTGTATTGGCCGTATTTTTTACGGGCGAAGTTGCCCCAGTGAGGCTGCGTGCCATCGAGGTCGGTGAAGCCGTATTCGCGGGCCAGGGCCCAGGAGCTGAAGACGCGGCCGGTCTTTTTCATGGCGCGGGGATCGGCGGCGAGGGCGACAACGGCGCGGCCGATGTAACGGGGCGATTCGGAGACCAGGAAATCCCGGGGCGCGTCATTCTGATCGTTGGAGTTCTTATCCGCGTTTTTGCGCTTGCCCACATCTTTCCAGTTGGCTTCGGTTACGCCGAAATGATCGAGGACCGCTTCGGAGCGGAGGAAGCCGGGAGTTAGCGCAACCGAAACGATGTTGCGTTTGCGAAGTTCGCGAGACATGGCGAAGGCCAGGCGGATGACGGAGATCTTCACCAGGTCATAGAAAAGGTTGCCGCGGTAATAGAAAGCATCACCGTCGGTAATTTCGAAAATGATGGGGCGGGTGCTCTTCTTGCTTCCCTTCACGCGGGATGGAGCAAGCATGAGCGGAACGGCGTAGTGGGAAGTGATGATGTGGGAGTGGACGGCCTGTTTGAGCATGCGCAGGCCGTTGTCGAGATTGGTGGTCCAGAAGGGCTTGCCGAATTCGGTGAGGGCGTCGCCGCCCCAGACGTCGTTGACGAGAATGTGGAGCCGATGGTGGCGGCGTTTGATGAGGGCGACGAGCTTTTTCACGTCAGCGGGTTCGGTGTGATCGACTCTTACGGGAATGCCGGAGCCACCGGCGGCGGTGACGAGTTCCGCGGTTTCTTCAATGGTTTCGGGGCGGCCGGGAGTGGCGTGACGCTTGCGCGAACTGCGGCCGGTGCAGTACACCGTTGCGCCCGCTTCACCCAAGGCGACGGCGATGCCGCGGCCGGCGCCACGGGTAGCTCCGGCGACGAGCGCGATTTTGCCTTGCAGCACTTTTTCAGGGCGTGCGGACATGCGAATTTACTGGCGCCGATGATAGCAGAGTGGGGGGCTGGCAGACAGTTACCGGTAATCAGTAAGAGTAGGGCGGGTTAGAGAACCTCACGTGCAAAAACGCCACCTGGGACATCCCGAAAATGGCAAGAAAAGTCAAAACCCGCGCTCCCGAGGCCGGCCCTTCCAATTCGGTAAGCGTAACGGCGCGCACCGTTGAAAACCGCAAGGGTGCGGCACCCAAAGAAAAAAGAGGAGAGGAAGTGCCCACCCTTCGCAAACTGCGCGAAGGGTAGGCTACCCCCATTTCTTAAGGCGGCCCGATGTTCGCGGTTGGTTACGGCATTACGGGGAGGGTGATGTGCGACGGATAGGCAGGCGAAGTGTAGACGCGCTGGGTGGCCGGGACGTAGTCGGCGGCTTTCGCTTCGTAGATGCTGGGGACAAATTTTTGGGGATTGCGGTCGATGATTGGGAACCAGGTTGACTGGACCTGCACCATGAGGCGATGGCCCTTGAGGAAGACGTGATCGTGATCGCGGAGAGGGATGGGCCACTCGATGGGCTGGTTGGGCGTGAGGGGTTGCGGGTGCTCGTTGCTGGCGAGATACCGCCCGCGGCGAATCTCCATAGCGATGGGGAGTTGATAGCCGTTGAGCGATTTCGTGTACTGGCCGGGCTTGGGGCCTTCTTCGGGATCCCAGGTATTTTTCTGAGCGTTCTCGGGGAAGACGTCGATGAGTTTGACGACGAAATCGCTGTCGGTTCCAGAAGTGGAAGCAAAAAGCGTTGCGGCGAGCGCTCCGGTTACAACGAGATCATGATCGAGCGGCGCGCTCACAAAGGCCAGGACATCGGGGCGATGATCCACGAAACGCTGATCGGCCATTTCCCAGGTGCGCCAATCGCCGCCGGGATAGGTGGGAGAAATGGGGCGGGCGCGATAAGGCACGGGATTCGCGGGGTCGGAGACGTATTCGCGAAAGGCGGGCTCGGCCTCTGCAGCGGTGGGCGCGGCGAAAGAAAGGGAGCCGTCGCGATGGAGATAAAGATTAGTGGCGCGCGCTTGCGAAGGCGGCCAGGCGTCGTAGGTGTGCCAGGTATTTGAGCCGCTCTGAAACGTAGTGGCCCGCCACGTTGGTTTTTCTCCCTTGCCGTGGAGATAGTAGCGGAAAAACGGAGCCTCGAGAGTTTCGCGAAATTCGCGCGCGGTCTCGTGCCCACCGAAAGGCAGGATGCCGATGCTATCGGCCTTGGGCGATTGCCACTGGCCGTGATACCACGGGCCGGCGACCATGAAGTTGGTGTGATCGGGGTCGTGTTCGGCGGCATGGCGGAAAATCTGCCAGGGGCCCCACGGATCCTCCTGATCCCAGAAGCCGGCGACATTAAGATTGGGAACCGTGGAAGCGTGCAACTGGCTGACCCAGGCTTCTTTTTTCCAGAAATCATCGTAATCGGGATGTTCGATGGTGGAATTCCAGTAGGGAATGCTGCCGTGAAGGTATTTGGCGTTGATGTTGGAGAGCGGGCCGAGGTCGAGATACCACTGATAGGTGTCGTAGGTCTCAAATTCGAAATTGGTGTTTTTGTTTTTGTCGGCTTGTTCGAGGACCGCGTATTCGAAATCGTAACTTTCGCGAAGCGCGCCGTAGCGGTGATCATCGTCGTTCATCCACTGATCGACGGGAGAGGCCTGTTCGCTGATGGCTTTGAGCGCGGGATGCGGATGGAGAAGCGTGAGGGCGCTGGTGAGTCCGTCATAGGAAACGCCGTACATGCCGACCTTGCCGGTATTGTTGGGGACGTTTTTGACGAGCCATTCGATGGAATCGTAGGCGTCAGTGGTTTCGTTGGTGGCTTTGGGATCCTGAAGATCCACACGGGAAGTGAGTTCGAAGACGCCTTCGGATTTGAAGCGGCCGCGGAGATTCTGGATGACGAAGATGTAGCCGTCTTGCGCGAATTCCTTGGCGGCCGGAGGCATTTCGGTGGGCGGTTTGGTGGGAACGCCGTAGGGAGTGCGGGTGAAGAGGATAGGAAGAGGGTCCTTCTGATTTACAGGCGCGAGGATGACGGTCTGAAGACGAATGCCGTCGCGCATGGGAACCACGACTTCGCGGAGAGTAAAGAGGGGCTTTGCGTTCGGGGCAGGCGCGGGAGGTTCTTGCGGGAATGCACAAACGGAAAAAACGAGGATCAGGAAAGTCAGAAGGACAGTGCGGCGCATGGCGCCTCCGAAGCGAAATAAGGTACGTGCAGCGTGGGGATTCACGCAGGCGGGAGTATACAGCGGCAGAGAAGTTCGTTCAAAGAAGATGGAAAGAGGTCAGGAGGCTTCTGGGGGTTCGGGGTGGATGGTGACGCGCGAGATTTGCGGGAAGCGCTCCTTGACGCTGTCTTCGAGCGCGGCGAGGACATCGTGGACGCGGGTGATGGAGAGATCGCCCTTCATGACGCAGTGGCAGGAGACGAGGATGTGGTGTTCGACCTGGCGAACGCGGACTTCGTGGCAGTTGATCAGCTCATCGTAGGTTCTGGGCATGTGGTTGAGGAATGTTTCGACAGCCATTTCGAGCTGGCGCATCTCACCGGCGCGGACGTCGGGGGTGGCGATGTGGCGGCCGAGCGGCTCGATGTGGATGTTGACGTCGACATTGCCCTTGCCCAGCTCGTGGATGCCGTCTTCGAGTTCGGTGGCCTGGCGATGAGCTTCGCGGAGGCTGAGGTTCTCGTCCACTTCGAGGTGGAGTTCGACAAAGAGGTGGCCATCCTGCTCGGATGCGGTGACGTCGTGAACGGCGAGGCCGAGGCGGAGGGCGACGGCGCGGACGGATTCGAAAAGATGTTCGTCGCGAGGCGCGCGAGGTTCGGCGTGGACGATGACATCGGCGGGAAGGATTTGGGCGACGCGCTTTTCGATTTTGTCGGTGAGCATGTGGACCTGTTCGAGATTGGCGGTGCGGGTGACGCTGACGGTGGCGTCGACGAAATAGCGATTGCCGGCGCGGCGGAGGCGCACGCGTTCGACATTTAAAACGCCGTCGATACCCCGGACGGCAGCCATGATTTCCTCCTGGAGGCCAGCGGGAACTGCGTCGAGAAGTGCGTCGAGGGTGCGGCGGCCGAGTTGCGAACCGACCCAGAGAATGACCCCGGCGACGGCTAGGCCGGCGAGGGAGTCGGCATAGGATAGCCAGGGAAGATTCCAGACGTTGCCGGCCCAGACGAGGGCGACGCCGAGGATGACGACGATGGTGCTCCAAACATCGGTGGAGAAGTGCAGGGCGTCAGCTTCAAGGGCTTCGCTGGAGTGGCGCTTGGCGACGGCGTTGAGGGCGCGGGCGCGGGTCATGTCAATGGCGAGGGCGGCGAGAAGAATCAGGATGGCGGTGACGGTGGGCTGGATGTGGACGGTATGAAAAAAGAGGCGGTAGAAAGCCTCGTAAATGATGTAGACGGCGGTGAGGAAGAGCAGGCCGGTTTCGATGAAGGCGGAGAAATTTTCAAATTTGCCGTGGCCGTAGGGGTGGCGCTCGTCGGCGGGCTGATCGGAAACGCGCACGGAGAGAAAGGTGATGATGGCAGCGACGAGGTCGAGGCCGGAGTGCAGGGCTTCCGATAGGATGCCGAGGCTGTCGGTGCGCAGGACCAGGAAGGTTTTTAGGCAGAGCAAGAGCGCGGCCGAGCCGATGCTCAGCAGGGCGGCGTTTTTCTTTTCGTGGATGGCAGCCTGCAGGCTGCGGGAAAGGACCATGAGGTAAGACTACAACAGGTGGCGGCGGGATGCTGAACGGGAAGGCCGCAAATTGGATGAAGTTGTAATCCTCGCAAAACCAAATGCGTATAAGATGATGAGCACGATGGGTCTTGTCCAGAAAGCCAACAAGAATTCCAGGAGCGGTTTGATGAGAAGAGCGCTGGCGGTGGCGTTGCTGGTTTTGAGCGGGGCGGCGGTGGCGCGGGGGCAGGCGGGAGCAAACTCCGACAGCACTTATTTGGCGCTGCGCAATCTGAGTTTGGGTAACGAAGCGGTGAGCATCTCAAGTTTCGATCTGAAGCGGGATGCGGGGACATTTCGCTTCAAGTCCGGCACGGTTTGCTTTGCGTCTCCGGTAAACGGAGAAATTACCGGGGCGGTATTTACCGGCGATGGTGACTTCCTGCTCGCGCCACCCACGGAGCAGGAGCGCAAAAGCTTGAATTACCTGAGTAAAGAAGAGGAGTTCCGAGAGAGATTCGAACGGTTGGTGCTGCGCTTCACGGATTCAACCTATGAAGATCTGAAGAAAGCCGGGACGCCGGCCACTACCGGCTGCGATGCGGGCCTCTGGAAAGACAGCCAGAACACAACGCGCCACAAGATCCATCACAATCTGGAAGCGGAACTCCTGGGAGAGGTGCTCAGTCCGGAGCCGAGGGGAGTGTTTGTGGCGTTCATTCACGGGAAGCGCTACGCCGACAGGGAGATGTATTCGCTGAATCCCAATGAAAACAGGGATCAAGTGGAATTCTTCACCTACGACGACAACAAGTGGGGAGATTGGGCCTCGTTCAGTTTCACCGAGCCGCACGCACCGGGCAAGGTGGGGCAGCAGATGCGCATCGAAAAGCATGCACTGGATACCACCCTGGAAAAAAGCGGCGTGATCTCCGGCAAGGCGACGACCACGATTGTGTCGCAGCGCAACGGGTTACGCGTCGTGCGGCTGTCGCTCTTCCCGACTCTGCGGGTGCAGCAGGTTACCTCAGACGGCCAGGGGCTGCCGTTCATACAAGAAGACAAGAACGACGATCCGAATTTCGCGGTGATTCTTCCCAGACCACTGGCTGCGGGCGAAAAGTTCAGCATCACAACCAGCTACAGCGGAAAAGAAGCGGTGACCAACGAGGGCAGCGGGAATTATTACCCGGTCGCGCGCAGCAACTGGTACCCCAATAGCACCAGCCACCGCTTGGGAGAGTACGCGTCGTATGACATGACCTTCCGAATCCCCAAAGGGATGAAGATCGCCGCCACGGGAGTGCTGGTAAGCAGTTCAAACGAAGGCGGGCAGGACATCAGCGTCTGGAAAAGCGAATTGCCGCAAACGGTGGCAGGATTCAGCATCGGACGGTTCAAGGTTGAGGAGGCAAAGCTCACCAACCCACCCATGGCCATCGAGTCGTACGCGAATGAACAATCCCCAGACTGGGTGAACAACCTGAAACACGCCGTCGATTCCGGCTTGCCCGGACAACCCACTACAACTGGGGTGGCTTTAGGCAGCATGAGCACGGTGTTGCTGAACAAAAAGGCGCTGTCGGAAGGAGAATTGGCGGTCCAACTGTACACGGACTACTTTGGGCCCTCGTCGTTCACACATCTCCAGTTGACCCAGCAGACGGCCTGCAACTACGGACAGTCGTGGCCGTCACTGGTGTGGATTCCCATTTGTTATTATTTCGATGCAACGGTCCGCCACCAACTGGGCATACAGTTTGGCAGCCGCGGGTATTGGAAGGTGGTTACGCCACACGAGGTGGCGCATCAATGGTGGGGCCACACCGTTGGATTCGATTCCGGACGCGACCAATGGATGAGCGAAGGGTTCGCTGACTTTTCGGCCTCGCTGTACCTGAGTTTTGTCGAGAAAGATCCCAAGAAGTTCGACGCTTTTTGGAACGACGAAAAAGAGCTGCTGCTGGAACGCGACGCGCAGGGCTTCCGGGCCATCGATGCCGCCTCTCTGACAATGGGTTACCGTGCCAGCAATTCGCGCACCGGCGGGAGCATCACCCGGCAGCTCATCTATCCCAAGGGCGCCTATGTGCTGCATATGATTCGAACTATGATGTTCGACGGCAAGAATGGCGACAAGCTGTTCAAGGAGACGATGCAGGATTTCGTCAACACCTATCGCGGGAAGGCAGCGACAACCGAAGAGTTCAAAGCCATGATCGAAAAGCACATGACCTCGGGCATGGACGCCGATGGGAATCACAAAATGGACTGGTTCTTTAACCAATACGTCTATGGGACCGGAATTGCGCAATATACCTTTCACGCGACCGTGGAAGTGACACCGGATGGAAAATCCCATGTGAAGGGCCAGATCACGCGAACAGGAGTTCCCGGCAATTGGAGAGATGTGATTCCGTTCTACGCGCACGTCGGCGCCAAAACGGCGCGACTCGGCACGATTGTGGTGAAGAATGACACGGAGCCAATCGATGTGATGTTACCGTTCAAGATTGACAGGGTGTCCATCAACGACAATCAGGATTTGTTGGCGGAAGTGAAGCAGTAGCTTTTGACACGACAGATTGGACGTTGGACCGAGACGTCTAGCAACATTTGAGGTTGAGGTTCCCCGGGCACGGCCAGGAATGGCCGTGCCACTGCGGGTCAGGATTTTTGGGCGGGGAGGAAGCGGAGGGACGCGGAGTTCATGCAATAGCGCAGGCCGGTGGGGCGGGGGCCGTCGTCGAAGACGTGGCCGAGATGGGCGTCGCAGAGGCTGCAGGAGACTTCGTCGCGGGACATGCCGAGGCTATTGTCGGTGGAGACGAAGATATTTTCCTGGGCGACGGGCGACCAGAAGCTGGGCCAGCCGGTGCCGGATTCAAATTTAGTGTCGGAGAGGAAGAGGGCGTTGTTGCAGCAGATGCAGCGATAAAGCCCTTTGGCGTGGTTCTCGAAATAGGCGTTCTGGAAGGGGCGCTCGGTGGCGGCGTGGCGGGTGACTTGATATTGCTCGGGATTGAGAAGTTTGCGCCACTCTTCGCCGGTCTTCACGATTTTGGGGAGAGTGACCACACCGAGTTTTTTCCCGGCGTCGTCAAACTGGACGATTTTTACTGGACCGCTAACGGGGCGGCTGTTGGAATCGGCGGAAACGTGGGTGGAAGGAACCGGAAGCTCGCGGTGGACGGCCCAGAACAAGAGCGACCCGCCCGCCAATCCGCCCAGGCCGGACAAGAACGCGCGGCGATTGGATTCCATAAAAGACCTCCGAACCAGTGTGACAGGAGAGTCCATACGGACTCGTCCTGCGTAATGGGAGTCGAGGGTGCGGAAAAGGTTACAGGCCTTTGGGGCTCATGGGCGGTTCGGGAAGGAGCGGGAGGCGCTTGGGCTCGCCACGCGCGCCGCGCACTTCCACTTCCTCGAAGAGCAATGAGGGAGCGACGACGGCAGCGGGCAGGCCATTTTGCGCGGAACCGAAGGCGGCCAGCGCGGTGCCGGTGACGCCGGCGGTCTGGTTCTGCATGTAATTGAAGACGAAATCGTCGTTGCCAATGGCTTCGATGTTGCGCAACATGCGCGGGCTGAAACCGCTGATGCGCGCGCCGCGCACAATTTCCTCGCGGCCGTCGGCTGAGTAGATTTTGTAGACGACCAGCGGCAGGCGATCGGTGGCCGCGTTGCCGCCGAAGCTGGCCAGAAGTTCGCTGAAGTCTTCCTGGTTCAACAGGCTGAGCGAAGGATTGTCCATCTGGCGGACAACGATGCAGTATTCGAGCTTTTCGGCACGGCAGGAGTCGAGGAATTTCTTCTTCAAATCTTCTTTCGAAAGAGTTTCCGTGGACGAAAAGAAAAGATTGCTCATGATCGGTTTTGGATCACTGAGAAAAGCGCTGCGGCCGTGGCCGTTGGACTTTTCAAAATCCGGGCCGGGGCGGCGGGACATCAACAAGTCTCTGAGCTGCCCGCTCTGAACGAGGCTGACCTTTTCCCCGGGAACACCCTCCTGGTCGATGGCGTAGCCTCCGATCAGCAGCGTGCCCTTGAAATCCTTGGCGCCTGGATCGTCCACCAGATTTACAGTTGTAGGGAGAACGCGCGTGCCGACCTTGCCGCTCCAGTCGCTGCGGCCGCCGAGGCTGCTCATGAGTTGATCGACGACGGGCTGAAACGCCAGTGGGGGCCGGGCCCCGCTGAGGGACGGAGTTAAAACCTGAGCCACAAGGGCGGTGGCGGCGCGCGATTCGAAGAGCACCGGGCCGGTGTAATCCGGCGCGGGCGGCGCGGCGCGCATGCCCATCAGTTCGGTGCCGACAACATTGAGGGCTTTGCGAACGGTGTCCGCGCTGGGGAGGTCTGCGGGACGCGGCGCATACGTCGCATAGAAGTGATTCACCTGCATGCCGTCATCGGCCAGAGAGCTCATGCCGGATTCGATCGCGGCATAGGAGTGATTGGCGCGAATTTCGGTGCCTTCGCTGGTGAGCAGATATTCGGTTGTGAAAATCAGGTAGTAAGTGACGCGCGATTCATAAATTTGCGGGAACGCGCGAAGAGCCGAGGAAGAATCGCGAGCTTCCTGATCCCAATTGCGGCTGGTCCAGTCCGGCGCCGCGAGCGGTTCGATGTGTTGAATGGGCTGGACGCGGGAGAAATCGTCAATATCGGATTGCCGCGCGAGGCTGCTGAGATATGCCTGTTTGCGGGAATAGGTTTCCACGGCTTCCTTGAAAGCCTGGTCGGTGGCAATCCAGAGATCCTGGCGGAGCGAATTGTAATCGCGGTCGATGCCGACGGTGCCGGAAGGGCCGATGAAACCCCGGAAGCCATCCTCGCTGATGAAGTTGGAGCTATCGAGTTTGTAATCGCCGACACGCGCGGCGACGTTCATCACCCGGCTGCGATTGTGGTTGGAGCTGACCAGCGCGCCGTATTCGGCAACGACCTCGCGAACGTCCATATCGAGAAGGCGGTATTCGAGGAAGTAAGGGCGCACGGGTTTGTCGAGCTTGGGAATCTGCAGTTCCAGGCGCGACTTCGCGCGGGCCATTTCGTCGCGCATGGCTTGCAGGGTGTGATCGTTGTCTGCCGGAGCTTGCGCGAAAGCCACCGTGGAAGCGGCGAGGGCGAAAAGAAAAGCGAACTGGCGTAGGGCGCGCATTACTGAAGGCCTCCGGAATTCTGGGTGTCGTGCGCCGGGGGCGGCAGAATGGGCGGCCGGTCCGTGGACGATTGCTTCTTCTGCACTTCGAGTTCGGAAGTGAGGATGGCTGGGGAAGCGGCGGAGACCGGCACGTAGCCGGATTCGGCGCCGCAGTAGCCATTGAAGACTTCCAGGGTATCGCCGGTGGCGACAATCTTGGTGAGCGCGGCGAGCGGCGTGCCAACGATGTCCACACCGCGGACGAGTTCATCGGGGCGGCCGTCGGCAAAAACTTTGTAGACCACGAGTGGTTCAACCTGGAAAGCCTGGGGTTGCCCGCGGCCGGTGAAGGTGAAACCACCGGCGATGTCGTCAATCAGCAGACCATAGGGTTTGCCTTGTTGCTTGACGAGTTCGATAAGCTTGGCGCGGAGTTGCGCGTTGGTCACCATCTTGTTGCTTTCGACCAGCAGATTGCCCTGGCGCGAAACAGGCGTGGCGCCCATCTGGCGGCGGCCGTGCCCGTTGGAATGCGGAAAGTCCTTCAGCGGGGAACGTGACATTTCGAAATTCTTCAAGACGCCGTGATCCACCAGCACCACGCGCTCCGCCTTCACGCCTTCGTCGTCATACTGGTAGTAGCCGAGCAGATCCTGATTGACGACTTTTTTCTGGGTGGCGTCGTCAACGACGGTCAGAAAGCTCGGGAAGATCTGCTCGTTCACTTTCTTGGCGAAGGTCTGGCCCTCGGTAACGTCTTTCTGGCGATGCCCTTCGGCGCGATGTCCGAACACTTCGTGGAAGAAAACCGCGGCGGCGCGGCCGGTGAGAAGCGCCGGGCCCACGGTTGGGTCGTTTAATGGCGATACGACCAGGCCTTCCATCTCCTTGCGGAGTTGCGCGGAGGCGGCGAGCACGGCCTTGTCATCCGGCGCCTCGGAGGGATTCACCCAGTCGAAATTGTAATAGCGGTCGATGTCCATGCCGTCGGAGGCTTTGCCCTGGATGAAAAGCTCGAGGCGATAGCGAATCTGGCCGAACTGAAGTTGCGTCCCTTCGGAGTTCACCTGGATCTGATTTTGCGCCTGGGCGGTAAAGGTGACGATGGAGTTGATCACCGCGGCGGATTCGCGGAAGTAGCTGGTGTAATCGCGGACTTTCTGCTCCCAGGGCTTGCGATCGAGAGTGAAAGAGACCCAGGGACCGGCGTAGGTTTGCGGCATTTCACGGGAAAAATCAGGGGCGGCGCCTTCTTCGGTTTGCACTTTCACTTCCTTGCCGGTCTTGATCTTGATGAGGGCTTCGGCGGCGGAGCGGTATTGGATGTCGGTCTGCAGCCACAGGGCGCGGCGGAGGACGTCGGCATCGTCGTCAATGGGGACGTTGGTGCCGGGACTGCCGCCGGGGGGCTGGCGGCCATCAATCTTGTGGGTATTGTCAAGCTCATAGCTGCCGGTGCGCACGGCGACTTCGAGCCAGCGATTGCGGCCTTCATCGCTGTTGAGCAAGGCGCCGTTGGAACCGGAAACGTTGACGCGCTGTGTGTCGGTGAGCGTGTAGCTGATGAAATAGGCAGCGGGATCCTGGGCTCCGTAGGTTTTCATGGAGCGGTCGAGTTCCGACTTCAATGCATCAATGAGCGGAGAAGGTTTGGGAGCGGAATCCGGGGGCATGGCGGAAACGCGTAGAGAGAAAGAAAAGAGAGCGGCGAGCGCGACCCACATGCCAAAGCGGCGGGCTGAGCAGACGGGGATTGAGAGATTCAAGAGTGCCTCACTGAGAATTAGACGCAAGGTTCAAAGGTTCAGTGTACGCCACCGCCGGTAGGGAGACAAAGCGCGGCGTGAGCGGCGAGAAGCGGCAAAGCTACTACCCAAGATTAGATGGCTGAAATGAAGGGAGCGTTGCTAAAGAGGAAAAGCCCCGGCAGGGTAAAGCGCCGGGGCTGTTAGATTACTTAACTGAGAGCGACCTTAACTCAGCACGAAGTTGCGCCATTGGGGCAGCCCGGCTTTGTGGGGGTCGGGAGAGTCGATCCGTTGCCGTGAGTTGCGACGATGGGAATCACCACAAGAGGAATGATTGCCAGGACGCCAATGGCGATGGCGGTGCCTTTGGTAATGTGGTGAATCTGGCCAACGCCGGGGCCGGATTCCAGGGTGGTGCTGGCGATGGCGTCGGAGAGCATGGAAAGGGTAGCTTGCGCGGGGGCCGCAGGGCCGGTGGAATCGCCGTTGCGCACGGTGCTGAACTGCCCGGCTTTGACCATTACGCAAACACCGGCAAGGTTGCAGACCCTGACGAAGCCATCAAAGACGATCACGGTCATGATGTTGTTTTCGAAGGCGGAGTAGAAATCGGTACCGACGACACCGGCAACGCCGGCGGGAGTGTGTACCTCAAACTTGCCGTTGGGCTGAGAAATCTTTTGCGCTTGCGAGCGGATTTTGCCGACGGTGACTTCCAGGTCGGTCTGTTGGGCGCCGGCATCGTGCTTCACTACGCGCACCGAGGAATCCGAGCCGACATTGAGCACCGAACCATCGTCGAGGGAAACACGCGCGCGGCCGTTAGCCTGGGTGTTCAGCACATCCTGCCACTCCACGGGAGTTTTCGCGTTAGCACCCATGGACTTTGCGCCGCGCATGATGCTGACCGCGGGAATGACACGGGAAACTTCACCCGCGCGCTGGCTGGGAGCGTCCGGCAAAGCGAAGGTGTCAAACGGAACAGCGAGGAAACTCGTGAGCAGGCAAACGAGCGCGACAACGAAAGGAGACTGTTTGTTCATCGAGGACTCCTAACTGACAGTGGGTCTATGACTATCTTAGTTACTGGAGAAGGAGCCGAAGGTCAATTGAAAAGAGGTCGTGTTTTGCCCAGTTAACTACGGTGCAGCGGGGAAAGCCGGATTAACCGGCGAAGTGGAAGTATGCGGCGGTCATGTCGTCCCACTGTTTGCACTCGGTGGTGAATTCCTGAATGGTCGAAAAGAGGTGGCCCAGCAGATCAAGTGGCGATTCGCCGGCGTGGCGGCGGCAAACGTCCTGGATGCCGTCCAGACCAAAGTCCTGGTCGTGGATGTTGCGGGCATCGGTGAGGCCGTCAGTGCAGAAGAGGACGGAGTCGCCGGGTTCGATTTGCAGGATAAGTTCATCGTAGGTGGCCGAGGAAAAAAGGCCCGGGGGCAGACCGGCAATCTGGAGAACGCGAGAATCGTTGCCGCGTAGGACCAACGGGCCGGGCATGCCCGCGCTGACGATGCGCATGCGGGCGGTGGCCGGGTCAAATACAGCATACTGGATAGCGGTGTGTCGCCCGGGAATGCCTCGCAGAAGCAGGCGTTCGTTCAAGAGGAGAGCACGCGCTGGGGCGCCATTCCAGTTTTGTGGACGCCACGAAGCGTGCCCACGGCGAGCGCCGCATACAGCGCTGCAGGCAAGCCTTTGCCGGAGACATCACCGATGTACAGGCCGATGTTGTCATCGCTGAGCTTGAAGTAGTCGAGGTAGTCGCCCCCCACTTCTGTAACCGGCTGGAATTCATGCGAAATGGTGACCCCGGCAACGCGCAATGGCTGTGCCGGCAACATGACGTTTTGAATTACGCGAGCCTCTTCGAGGTCTTGCTCGCGGAGTTTTTCGATGGAACGCAGTTCCGATGGGAGTAGCGCGGTGTCCATAAGCCTATCCGAAGGGGAATCATGGACCGCGAGAGGAGCGGCGTAGAGGAAGCATAGCAGGGTCAGGCGAGCGGCGGGCGAATTTGCGGAGGGGTGTTACCAATTGTGCTCCGCGGGGGCGCGAATGGCTTGCGCCCAGCAAAACGCGCGGAAAGAATGGAGGTATGCGAGCTCTCGCAGCACTACTGGTGGCGATGCTGGTCGCGTTCGGGATCTACGAGTACAGTTTGAAGAAGATGCCGACGACCGACGAAGGTACTGCCTCGACCCAGGCCATCAGCCTGACCGGGGTGCGCGGCGACCTTTTGCAGATTGCCCAAGCCGAACGCGGAAATATCGCGCTGAACGGCAAATGCGTGGACCTGGGCGAGTTGATCTCGTCGGGTTCGCTGAGCATGTCGCGTACCGAGCGGGATGGTTATGCGTATGAAGTGAATTGCACGGGGGTGGCGGAGTTCCAGGTGGTGGCGCGGCATGCGCCGGCGCCGGCGGGCTCGCCGATTCGGTACCCGGCCCTGGCCATTGATGCCCTGATGCAAGTCCGCGAAATTCAGTAGACCCCGTTCCTGCTCCACCCTTTCCCTGCCTCCGCGCCCGACTTCGGGGGAACAATCCACCCTACGCCTGCGTATTTAGAAATGAGGCCGCATGAACCGGCCGGTTGCTAAAGCTTGCATCGAAGAAGGAGTGCGAACATGGGTGGAGAATTGATTGGATTGGTTGCGGTGGTGTTGACCTGCGGAATTCCCCTGGCATTGATGTATACGTTTTACCGGGTGCGCAAACTGCGCACCGAAGAGCGCTTGTCCGCGCTGGCGCGGGGCGCGGAGATTCCCATGGAGCCGGAGCTTTCGCAGTACGCCAAGTCGCGCCGGGCGGGGATCTTGCTGGTGAGTGGCGGCGTGGGATTCATCGTAATGTTTGCGATGATCGCGCGCGTGGTGGGCGAGCCGGAAACGCTGGTGGCTTCGGCGTTTGGTATTTTGCCGCTGGCGGTGGGGCTGGGGTACTTTGTCGACGCGGCGCTGATTCGAAGGGATTTGAAGGCTTCGTAGGCGGGAAGGTGTAGTGGCCGCTCTTGTAGTGGCCGAGCTTAAGATCGACCACTACATAACCCCGTTCGCAAGGCGGACGTTCGCCGTGTGCTAGAATCAACCCCGCATGAATTCCGCCATTCCACACATGCTGGAGCTGCAAAGGCTGGACCAGGTGACCGCGGCGCTGCGCGGGGAACTCGAAGGCATGCCCAAGCGGCTGCGCGAGGCCGACGCCAAATTGAACGGCGAGCGCACTGCCCTGACTTCCGCGAAAGAGGCTCTGACGCAGGCTCTGACACAGCGCAAGAAGCTGGAGTTGGACGTCGAGCAGTGGAAGACGCGAGCGAAGAAATACCGCGAACAGAGCAGTTCCGTCAAAACCAACGAAGCCTATAAGGCGCTGCAGCACGAAATTGGCTCTGCCGAAGGCGAAGCCGCCAATGCCGAAGATCGCGTGCTGGAACAGATGATGACGGTGGAAGAAGCGGAACGCCGCATGAAGCGTCTGGAAGCGGAGCTGAAGGAATCCGAGCGGGCGATTGCGGCGGAAAAAAAACAGATCGAAGAGCAATTCGCGGGAAAAAAGAAGGGTTGGGAGGCGGCCACCGCGGAGCGCCGCGGCGTCGCCAAGAAGATTCTCGAGGATTTACTGGAGCTTTACGAACGGATTGCCAAGAAGCATCCAGGCTCGGCGCTGGCGCAGGTGCGCGATGGGCAGTGCAAGGCCTGCGGTCTGCGGGCGCTGCCGCACACCATTCAGCTGCTGGAATCGGACACCGACGAAGAGATGTTCCGGTGCGAATCCTGCGGCAGGATTCTCTATTCGCTGGAACCCATTGCCCACGCAACCCCCAAGGAATCGGCTACGGGAGCGGCGAACTCCTGATGGCCAAGCGTCCACCAGTTCCAAAAGGCGCGGGCCTTTTCGGTGAAGGAGAACCCGAGCGCAAGGTAATCGCGGCGTATCAGGCGAATGTGGATGGCGGCTCGCGGGGAAATCCGGGGCCGGCGGCATATGGCGTGGTGGTGCGCGACCCGCGCGGAGAAATTGTGGCGCGGCTGAAGAAGTACATCGGCAACAACACCAACAATGTGGCGGAATATTTTGGGCTGATTGCGGCGCTGGACTATGCGCAGAATCATGGGATTCGCGCGTTGCGGATCGAGAGCGATTCGGAACTGATGGTCAAACAGATGCGGGGTCAATACAAGGTGAAAAGCGAGGAGTTGCGGCCGCTGTTTGAACGGGCGAAGAAAATGTCGCTGATGTTCGAATCGTTCCGCATCAACCATGTATACCGCGAGCAGAACAAGGAAGCGGACGCGCTGGTGAATCAGGCGCTGGATGAAACGTCGGGAACGGGCGGGCCTGCCAGTGTGAAAACGGAGAAACCCGCGGCCAAGGACGGGTCGATGCGCCTGGTTGCTCGTTATCAGGATGGCGTGCTGCAGCCTTATGAGACGTTGGAGCTTCCGGATGGGACGGAGGTGGAGATTCTGCTGCGGCTGCGGAAATAATGGTGAGCTGGGTTTCTTACTCGCATGGTTAAAACCATGCGCCAACAGGTTCGCCGGAAATAAAAAGCTAGGCGGCAGTTAGTTCGCGCGCTGCTGGCGGCTTCAGGACGTAGGAGCGGTACAGCGTGTCGCGCTGCGCGGGCAGGAAGCCGGCGTCGGTGATGATGCGGCGGAGTTCTTCCTCATTGGTGCGGTTCCGGACACCTGCGGCGAATACCACGTTTTCTTCAATCAGGATGCTGCCGACATCGTCGGCGCCAAACTGCAAGCCAACCTGGCAAACCTTGATGCCCGGCGTGAGCCAGCTCGACTGGATGTGGTCAATGTTGTCGAGATACAGGCGGCTGACGGCGAGAGTCTTCAAGTAATCCACGGCGGTGGTTTCCTGCACCTTTTTGCCGAGAGCGGTGTTTTCCGCCGCGAATATCCAGGGAATGAAGGCGGTAAAGCCGCCGGTCTCTTCCTGAAGCTGGCGGACGCGTTCAAGGTGGTTGACCCGATGCTGCAGGATTTCGCCGCAACCGAACATCATGGTGGCAGTGGTGCGCAAGCCGAGAGAATGCGCGGTGTGGTGGACTTCGACCCAATCGTCGCTGGTGCACTTCAGGCGGGCGATCTTGCCGCGGATTTCGTCGTCCAGAATTTCCGCGCCGCCGCCGGGAATCGATTGCAGACCCGCGTCCATCAGGCGCTGGATGGTGTCGCGAATCGAGAGCTCGCTGACTTCCGCGATGCACAGAATTTCCGGAGCGGAAAAGCAGTGCAGGTGCACCTGCGGGTAGCGCGCTTTCAACGAGCGCAAAAGATTTTCGTAGTAGCCGATCTGCAAATCCGGATGCAGGCCGCCCTGAAGAAGTACGCCGGTGCCCCCGAGTTCGAGCATCTCGTCAATTTTGGCGTAGATGGTTTCGAACGGGAGAATATATCCGTCTTTCGCGCCGAGCGGGCGGTAGAACGCGCAGAACGAGCAGTATTCGGTGCAGAAATTGGTGTAGTTGATGTTGCGGTCGATCTGGTAAGTGGCGATGCGCGGATCATTTTTCTGGAGGCGGACTTGATGAGCGGCCATGCCTATGCCCACGAGGTCGTCGGACTGGAGCATTTCGAGCGCTTGCTGTTTTGTAATTCCCACGGTGCGTGTCCTTGAAAGAAAGTTGTTAGCCGTAAGTCGTAAGCCTTTAGGTCTTAGTTGCTGGCTCCCTTGATCCGATTCAGCTTCTTAGCCCTGGCTTGCTTGAGGCCGCAAAATCCATGGAACGTGCCGGGCCGCCTGGTTCGGGCGCCATCGCGATGATGTTGGCCTTGGGGATGAGGCCCAATTCAACGGCGTAAGCAAAGTACCGCGTCAGCCCGCGCAGATTTTCTTCGCCCAGATGGTAGTCGATGTTTTCGGCGAGATAGCGGCGCAATTCGCCGGCGGGAAGCTGCATTTCGGCGGCAGCTTCGGAGGCGATGGCGTCCAGATGTTGCAAGCCGAAAGCTAGCGAATCCTGGAAATCCTGGACAAGTTGCGTGGTGACCGCTTCACGACGCGCGGCCCAGACCGCAAGCACCGCGGGCAGGCTGGTCATGGCGCGCCACTTTTCGACGATGTCGTAGATGAAGAGAGATCCGGATCCGGAAAGGCCGGCGAGCGAAGCGGGAGAAGTGATTTCACCCGAGGCTTTGCGCTGCGCCTTGGTCGGGCAAGCAATGGCCAGGCGCAAAGCGGGGTCGCCGATAAGCAGGGCCGCATCCGCATCTTGCAACATGGTTGGCAGGTCGGGAGCGGCTTCGAAAAACTCCGGCGCGATGTGCCAGCGCTTTTCGCATAGGATGCGCGTGAGCGCCTGAGTGCTGCGCGAACTGCGGTCGAGCGCGATGCGCGCGACTTCCTGGATGGGCTTTTTGGAAACGAGCAGCAAGCTGCGCACGGACTTCTTGGAGGCAATTGCAAGATTCGGCAGGATCACCAGACCAGGAATACGCTGGTATTCAATGGCGGGAATGATGGCCACATCCACGGCGCCGGACCGCAGCGCCTCGGCGCACTGCGACGGCACGGTGAAGGAAAGCTCGTATTTGCCGCGCAGCGGGCCGTGTGTAAAGCCGCGCACCAACGGCGCAGTGTTCAGGTATTCAACAATGGAGATGCGCACAGGATTCACGTGGTCGATTAGCCGCAAAAGCTAACCGCAAGTATAGCAAACGCCGCTCCCCAAACGCCTATCAGCTTGCGCGCCGAATGCTCCAATCCGTTCAAAACCCAAGAAAAAACCAATGTTTCCATGTTGTTCATTCGCTTGGTGAATTTGCGCCCATCTGCTACAATTAAGACTTTGCTTTTCAATCTTTTGGAGTGCAGGTAACGACATGGCAATGAAGTGTGATCTTTGCGGCAAAGGGCCGCACTATGGAAACGTGGTCAGCCACGCAAACAACACCCGGCGCCGCCGCTGGAATCCGAATTTGAAGCGCGTGCGGGCGGTGGTGGCTGGCGTTCACAAACAGATTCGCGTGTGCACGGCTTGCATCCGTCTGGGCCGTGTGACAAAAGCGGCCTGAGCGAACCCTTTGAACTTACCCCCAAATACCTCCAGCAAGACTGTGGAATTGCGGCGCGCCTGGGCTCTTCTGCCGCTGGCGGGACTGCTGTTTTCCGTGCTCGCGGGCTGCAAGCCTTCGGAGCATCATGCGGCCGACGTGTGGGCCACGGTGAACGGCACGGAAATCAAGCGCGATGAAATCGAGAAGTATTACCGTTCGCAGGTGAATCCGGAAGGCCAGGAACCCTCGCAGGAAGAGGCGCTTTCGCTAAAGCTGAACGTCGTCGACCAGCTAATCAACAACGAAATCCTGCTGGAACGCGCCAAGAAGCTAAACCTGGAAGCCAGCGACGGCGAAGTGGAAGACAAATTCACCGAACTGAAGAGCCCGTTCACCGAAGAAGAGTTCCAGCGGCAATTGAAGGCGCGCGGAATGAGCGTGGACGACCTGAAGCGCGATCTCCGCCGGCAGCTTTCGATCCAGAAACTGCTGAACCGCGAGGTGGCGGCAAAGATCACCATCACCGACCAAGACGTGCTGGATTTTTATACCATCAACCAAAATCAGTTTAATGTGGCGGAGCCGCGGTACCGCATTTCGCAGATCGTCATCACCCCGCGCAAGGAATTGCAGGTCCGCAACCGCAAGAACGACGACGCCACCAACCCAGCCGAAGCAGAGCGCAAGGCCAAGATGCTTAGCGACAAGCTCAACAGCGGCGCGGATTTCGCGCAACTGGCAATGGATTATTCCGAAGACGTGAATACGGCCGGCAACGGCGGCGACCTGGGGTACATCCCGGAGTCGGCGCTGAACCAGGCAGACCCAATGCTGAAGAAAACGGTGCTTGCGCTGAAGCCCGGACAGGTGAGCCCGCCGATTCAGCTGAAGGACAGCATCCGCATCCTGAAACTGGTGGCCCGTGAAGCGGCCGGGCAGCGCGGTGTCAGCGATCCCCAGGTGCAGCAGACCATTCGCGACACCTTGCGCAACCGCAAGGAACAGCTTTTGCGTTCCGCCTATCTAGCCGTGGCGCGCGATGATGCCAAGGTCACGAATTACCTGGCGCAGCAGGTGGTGGAAACCGCCGGCAAGCTGCCGGACGCGGCCAAGTCCACTTTGCCGCCGCTCAAGCAGCCGTCGCCCACTCCGGCGACAAGCTCGCCCGTCAATACGCAGTAATTCCCTGACCTGAAAATATCCCTGGAGACCGAAGCATGAGGACATCCCTTCAAGAATAAGGGTGTTCCGGGGAGTCATGCGCCTTACTCCACCCAGGCAAGCACTTCCCCCGCGTTCACGTTTTGCCCTTCCTTGGCGAGCAGGCGCTCGACCTTGCCGCTTTTCGGAGAGCGGATTTCGTTCTGCATTTTCATGGCTTCCACGACCAGCAGGCCCTGGCCCGCTTCCACGGCATCGCCCGCGGCCACCAGCAAGCGAACCACTTTGCCAGGCATGGGGGCAAGAATTTCCTGGCGGCCCTCGACTTCCACGGTTCCGTGTTTGCGCCCTCGCCAGGCACGCGGGTCAACGACGTCAGCCGAAAATTCGTGCGGGCCGCACTGCAGCTTGAGCGTCCCGTCCACCGAGCGGGAGACGTGGATTTCAAAGGACTGCCCGCCGAGCATCACCGAAATTGCGTTGGGAGCAATCTGCACGGCGTCAGCTTCAATGGGCTGGCCATCCAGCTTGGCACTGCAGACGCCGCCTTTGCGCTCGAGTTCCACCACGTGTTTCCGCGTGCACGTTGCGCCGGTAAGTTGGATTTCAAATTTCATGGCAGGTGATCCATTTGCTGGAGCCGGCCTTCCATCTTCCAGCGCGAAGGGGCCGCTTGGGCATCCGGATTGCCGAAACCTGCGCTTTCCGATTGCGAGCCATGCCACATGGCCGCGGCGATCAAGGCAGCTTCCTCGGTTCCGGGACGCGGCGGCACGGCAGGCGGATGGGGACGCGCGAGCAACTCATCGAGCCACTTGGTGTGAATTTCGCCCCGCAGAAATTCCGGCTCGGTGAGAATGCGGCGGAACAGGCTGACGTTGGTGCGAATGCCGGTGATGGTGTATTCGTCGAGGGCGCGGCGGAGGCGGGCGATGGTCTCTTCGCGGCTGTTCCCCCAGGCGATCAATTTGCTCAGGAGCGGATCATAGTCCATCGGCACGGTCCAACCTTCGTAAACGCCTTCATCGAGACGGATACCAGGCCCCGTGGGCGCGTGGCGCGAAATAATTTTTCCGGGAGAAGGAAAGAAATTGTTGTCGGGGTCCTCGGCGTAGAGGCGCACTTCCATGGCGTGGCCGCGCGGGGTGATGGTTTCCCAGGCGAAAGGCAAGCGGTGATCCGCGGCGATGGCTATCTGAAGTTTCACGAGGTCCAGGCCGGTGACCTGTTCGGTGACCGGATGCTCGACCTGCAGGCGGGTGTTCACTTCGAGAAAATAAAAATTGAGGTCGGCATCCACCAGAAATTCCACCGTGCCGGCGTTGGTGTAGCCTCCCGCGCGGCCGAGGCGCACCGCGGCGTCGCCCATCTTGCGGCGGAGTTCCGGCGTGACCACCGGCGAGGGCGCTTCTTCAACTACTTTCTGGTGGCGCCGCTGCACGGAACATTCGCGCTCGCCGAGGGAAACCACGCGGCCGTGGGCGTCGGCAAGAATCTGAATTTCGATGTGCCGCGGCCCGACCAGGTATTTTTCGAGGAACACTCGCGCATCGCCAAAGGCGTTCAAGGCTTCGGACCCCGCATCGCGCCATGCCCCGGCAAACGCCGCGTCGCTGGGCACCACACGCATGCCTTTACCTCCGCCGCCCGCTATGGCCTTCAGCAAAACCGGGTAGCCCATGCTGCGGGCCAGCGCTTGCGCTTCTTCGGGATTTTCAATCGGGTCGCTGGTGCCGGGCACCGTGGGTACGTCGGCGCGCCGCGCAAGTTGCTTGCCCGCGGTTTTCGAGCCCATCGCTTCCATCGCTTCGGCGGACGGGCCAATGAAAGTAAGGCCGGAATCGGTGCAGGCGCGGGGCAGCGCGGCATTTTCCGCCAGGAAGCCGTAGCCGGGATGCAGCGCGTCGCAGCCGGATTTTTTTGCCACGTTCATGAGCTTGTCAATGCACAGGTAGCTTTCGCGCGAAGGTGCGGGACCGATCAGGTAGGCTTCGTCGGCAAGCCGCACGTGGAGCGAGGTACGGTCGACTTCGCTGTAGACGGAGACGGTCTGAATGCCCAGCTCGCGGCAGGCTCGCAGGATGCGCACGGCAATCTCGCCGCGATTGGCGATCAGGATTTTCTTGAACATGGGCGATTTGTTGGCCGGCTGGATTTTACCATGTGGGGCGAATGATGCTTGATGTAGTAAATGTTCCGGTTTCCTGGTTTTTCAATGATAGGGGTAAGTTTGCTCCTCATAGCGGAATGTTGGCGTGCTTTTTCTTGGGATTGGTGTCGCGCTTGTTTTCGAGAGCGCGCAACGAAGTGATGATGTGCGCGCGGGTTTCCGCGGGCTCGATCACGGCGTCGATGTAGCCGCGTTCGGCGGCCACAAAAGGATTGGCGAAGCGGTTGCGGAATTCGGCAATTTTTTCCTTGCGCAAGGCGGCGCGCCCGGATTCGGGCGCGTTGCTCAGCTCGCGTTTGTAAACGATGTCCACGGCGCCTTCCGGGCCCATCACCGCAATTTCCGCGGTCGGCCAGGCAAAGTTGGCGTCGGTGCGGATGTGCTTGGAGGCCATGACGCAATACGCGCCGCCGTAGGCCTTGCGGGTAATCACCGTAATTTTCGGCACAGTGGCTTCCGCAAATGCAAAGAGCAGCTTCGCGCCGTGGCGGATGATGCCGCCGTATTCCTGCTGGGTGCCCGGCAAAAATCCCGGAACGTCCTCGAAGGTGATCAACGGGATATTGAACGCGTCGCAAAAACGCACGAAGCGCGCGGCCTTCACGGAAGCGTTGATGTCCAACGTGCCGGCAAGAAACGCGGGCTGATTGGCCACGATACCGACAGGTCGCCCGTCGAAACGCGCAAAGCCCACCACGATATTTTTGGCGTAGTGCTCGTGCACCTCGAAAAAATAGCCATCGTCCACCAGCGCGTGAATCACATCCTTGATGTCGTAAGGCTTCAGCGGATCTTCGGGAACGATGGAGTTCAGCGATTCCTCACGGCGGTCCACAGGATCATTCGAAGCGCGGCGCGGCGGGTCTTCCAGGTTGTTGGAGGGCAGAAATCCGATCAGTTCGCGGACCATGGCCAGGCAATCGGCATCGTCGCGGGAAACAAAATGCGCCACGCCGCTGGTGGAATTATGGGTCATCGCGCCGCCCAGCTCCTGCTTGGTCACTTCTTCGTGGGTAACGTTTTTGATGACGTCCGGCCCGGTCACAAACATGTACGAAGTATCGCGGGTCATCAGCACAAAATCGGTGATGGCGGGCGAATAGACCGCGCCACCCGCGCACGGCCCCATGATCGCACTGATTTGCGGGATCACGCCACTTGCCAGGGTGTTGCGCAGAAAAATATCAGCATAACCCGCGAGCGATGCGACTCCCTCCTGAATGCGCGCACCGCCCGAATCGTTCAAGCCAATCATCGGTGCGCCATTGCGCATGGCCAGGTCCATGATCTTCACGATTTTTTGCGCGTTTGTTTCGGAAAGCGATCCGCCAAAGACAGTGAAGTCCTGCGCAAAAACATAAACCAGCCGCCCCTCGATGCGGCCAAATCCGGTCACAAAGCCGTCGCCCGCCGGCCGCTGCTCTTCGGAACCAAAATCCACACAGCGATGGCGCACAAACTTATCGAGCTCCTCGAACGTGCCCTCATCGAGCAGCAGTTCGATGCGTTCACGCGCGGAAAGCTTGCCGGCTTTGTGTTCGCGCTCGCGGCGTTCCGCTCCGCCGCCCGCCTCTGCTTCTTCGGAGATGCGCCGCAACTGCTCCATGCGATCGGAGTTCGCCGCGGATTCCCAGGTGCGATTTTTCTCAGCCAAGAGGCCCTCCCTCGGGCTTATCGTTCTTTGGAGCGAATATCAGGACCGCCGCATGGGTGGCCAGCCAAACGGTGCCGAGCAACAGCACCACACCCAGAAGAATTTCCGCGGCAATGGCGCCGGCGCGCGGCAGCGGGGCCTCAATTGATGTTACATAGAGGGTTGCGCGCACCAGAATCACCATCGCGCTCAGCGTAGTGGCCACGATCATCAGCGTCGTCAGGATGGAAAGAAATACCTGTTTCATGAACGATGAACTTGCCGGAAGCTCCGGCCAGCCAAAGCATAACCCATTCGCCTGCAAAGCAGAATGCAGGTAGCCGCACTCACGACCACAACAAAGGCCGCAAATTGCCGAAGGAGAGACCACGGAAGCGAAGCATGGCCCGGAGCGAAAATTCTCAGCGCAAGCCCGACCAGTCGTCGGCAACCACAATCGAATCGCTGGGATTCGCGGGATCGTATTTCACGCTGGTGGGGTAACCGGTCACCAGGCGTTCGACGCGCACCTGGCTTTCGAGGCCAGTGATGTCCTGCGCGGTGTGGTACGTCACGCCGGAAATCGAGTAGCTGTAGGAAACCAGGCTGCGCGGGCCGCTGTTCGCGAGCGGACGTGAACGCGTGCTAAGCAGCCCGCGACGAGGCTCAAGGGGTGGCGCAGGATGCTGCGCGAGTTCCACCACTTGTCCTTCCGCGATGCGCCCGATCAGGTTCAGGTGCAACCTGCGTTTGCGCTCCTCCGCCTCGGGATCTGCGGCGGGCCGTGCGAAGGCATAAGCGATCAAAGCTAGGGCGGCGAGACTTCCGCCACCAATCCCGAGCAGCAACTTCCAATCGGCGAGCAACTCTTTCAACGCTCAACCCCTTGCACAAAGAGAAATGGGAATGTCGATCGAAGAAAAAAACCACCCCGCTAGCTGAGCGAACCCCCGGGCGAGGCGTTCTTTGTCCCCTACGACCCTTTATCTTACCGAATGCGGGCGCTCCCTGCGAGGTCAGGCAGCGGGGGCATGCACCGGATTGTGTAACACGCCGATTCCGGAAATCGAAATGTCCACGGAATCCCCGGGATGGATAGCGCCGACTCCAGCAGGCGTTCCGGTGGCGATCACGTCGCCGGGTACCAAGGTCATCATGCGGGAAATCCAGCGGATCAAGTGAGCCACCGAATACGCCATCAGCGAGGTGCTGCCTGACTGCCGGACGGCGCCGTTCACGCGGGTTTCCACCAGGACATCCAGCGGATTGAGTTGCGTCTCAATGTGCGGGCCGACGGGGCAGAAAGTGTCGAAGCCCTTGGCACGCGCGAACTGCACATCACTTTTCTGCAAATCGCGGGCGGAGACGTCGTTCAGGCAGGTGTAGCCGAGGACATACGCGAGCGGATCATCCGAATCGCTCAACTGAGAGCATTTCTTACCCAGGACGACGGCGAGTTCACCTTCGTAATCAACATGGGTCGAATACTTGGTGAGCACGATCGCTTCGTCCGAACCAATGATCGAGGAAGGCGGCTTGAAAAAAAGCAGTGGCTCCTTGGGCAGTGCGTTGCCCATTTCCGCGGCATGCGCGGCATAGTTGCGGCCGATGCACACAATCTTGGAGGGCTCGACGGGGGCAAGGAATCGGGCTTCGCGCACCGGAAGCGATGCATCCTCCCGCGACCATTCTTGCCATGGGGGCGCGGAAATTCGGTGGATGGTCTCGCCTTCGATCAGCCCGTACGCGGGCAACACCCGGGAAGCTACACCTGGGGATTTGGGGACGAACCGGCAAAATTTCATGGGATGGGAACCTTTTCAGCGGGGAATATGCGTGCCATGGGCCTCGCGCGCCCGCCACACCATCTTACCAAGCCAAGACAATGTGGCAAAAATCAGATAGGTCACCGCGCCGAGCACAAACACGTGGAACGCGCCGTGATAGTCCGCGAGCAACACAAAAATCGCACAGAGAATGCGGTAGGCGAGTGTTAGCAGGCTCCACGCGATTAGCCCGGAGACCAGCAAATCCCCCGGCGAGCGCAAGAAACGCAGCACCGGCATGCTCGCAATCAGGGCCAGCAGCAACGCGGCCACGACGTTGCGCTGCTGTGCCAGCGGCTCCAGAAAAGGCACCCGATTAGCGATTAATACCCACGCGATGAGAACCACGGAAAGGCATACGCCGGTATAGAGCCCGACGCGGACGGGAATGTTGCGAAGAAAATGAAACCACCGGTAACCCGGCGGACTGAACTTAACAGCCATAGAGCTGGGCGGCCTGCCAGGAAGTCGCTCAATAGCAAAAACACTGTATCAGCGAGAAGGTTGCGCGACATCTACGGCCACCGCCAGGCTGGGAGCGCTTTCGTTCCCTGCGCGATCCACGGCTGTGACGGTGTACCAGTAATGCTGACCGGTCTGCACAGAATTATCACGGTAAGCGGGGGACGGCAAGAGCGCGGGGGTGAGCAATGCGCCTTGCGTGCCTTCCTTGTCACTCCGGTAGACCCGGTAGCCGGCAAGATCGGATTCCACGTTGATGGACCACGAGAGATCCACCGCCACGGAACCGGAAGCGCTGCCCGGAAGAATCGCCGCGACGAGGCCCTGCGGCGCGGCAGGCGGGAACGTATCTTTCGGAGTGACGATGGCGACGGGAGAGTCGCTCGATTCCAAAGGGCCGCCGGGCGAATCGATTACGCTGCGCACCAGGTAGGCATAAGTTTTTCCGTAATCGAAACCGGAGTCGCGATAGTCGGTGGTGGTGGTTGTGCCAAGTTGCAGCAATGGCGCTTTCCACTTGGCTTGCTGCAGATCACCGGCCGCGGCAGTTGCCGAAGCCGGGTCCAACTCGCCGCGATAGACATGGTAGCTCGGTACTGCTGTGAGCGATTCGCCGGAAAAAGTGGGAGTCGGCGCGGACCAGGTGAGCTGGATGCCCTGCTCCGTCACACTGGCATCGAGCGAGGCGCAGCGAGCAGCAACGGGATAGAGACGCAGCAGAACATCGTTCGAATCGGCAGAGGGATGCTTGTCCGATATAAGCGTGCGCACGTGATAGACGAGTTGCTGGCCGGAATGTGCTTGTAGATTCGCCGGCGAAACCGGATCAAGGAACTGCACCTGGCCGCGCTGCAAGTAGCGAGAGACCAGCGCACCGGGGACGGTGTCCACCACGCGGAAGGATTTAGGATCGGGCATGCCATCGCCTCGCAGCGCTCCGCGTGAGACTTCAAACGCCGGCACCTGCTGCAGTTTGTCCCCCAGCGTGCTCTTCCCGGGCATCGTGAAGCTGAGCAAAACGCCGTCGCCCGCCTGCTTCGCCGTCAGATCGGTGATGGCCGTGGGAATGGGCGGAACGGGGGGCAGCGGCTCGCCGGGCGCTCCGCATCCAGCGGCAAAAAACAGCAGGAGTGACGATGTGAGCGAAAGAAACGCGTTGCTGGCTATCCGGCTGGGGCGTGTTGCGCGGGCGTTTTCCCGGCGGCGCGTGTGCATTTTGGCGGTGCGAAGCTCAGAGAATGTAACGGCTCAAATCCTGGTTCTTCACGATGTCGGCAAGTTGCTTGTTGACGTACGCTGCATCAATCTTCACGTTTTTCTTTTTCAGGTCTGGCGCTTCGAAGGAAAGTTCATCCAGAACTTTTTCGAGGATGGTATGCAGGCGGCGGGCGCCGATGTTTTCCGTCTGTTCGTTCACGCTGGTGGCGAAACGGGCGATGGCTTGCACGGCGTCTTCGGTGAACACCAGCTTCACGCCCTCGGTTTCCAGCAGCGCGATGTATTGCTTGATCAGCGCGTTCTTGGGCTCGGTGAGGATGCGAACGAAATCTTCTTCCTTCAGGGACTGCATCTCCACGCGGATGGGCAGGCGGCCCTGCAACTCGGGAATCAGATCAGATGGCTTGGTGACGTGAAACGCGCCGGCAGCGATGAACAGAATGTGGTCGGTGCGGATCATGCCGTACCGGGTGTTGACGGTGGTGCCTTCGATGATCGGCAAGATGTCGCGCTGCACGCCTTCGCGGGAGACGTCCGGGCCGTGGCCCGATTCGCGTCCGGCCACCTTGTCGATTTCGTCGACGAAGATGATGCCCATCTGCTCGGCGCGCTCGACGGCGATGCGGGTCACCTGGTCCATGTCAATCAGCTTGTTCTCTTCTTCCTGGATCAGGTACTCGAAGGCGTCGGCGACACTCATCTTGCGCTTTTTCTTTTGCTGGCCGAACATGCCGCTGAGCATGTCCTTGATGTTGACGTCCATCTCCTCGACGCCCTGATTGGAAATAATTTCGAAGGAAGGCATGGAGCGTTCGCGGACTTCCAGGTCCACCATGCGCTGGTCCAGCTTGCCTTCGCGCAACTGGACGCGCAGCTTTTCGCGGGTGCGCTGGGTCTGTTCGCGCTGGGCGATGCGTTCGGCTTCGGGAGTTCCGGCAGGTTCAATCTGCGGCGGGAGCAGCAGGTCCAGCACGCGCTCCTCGGCGGCCTGCTCGGCGCGATCCGCGACTTCATCGAGGCGCTCCTCGCGCACCATGTCAATTGAGGTTTCCACCAGGTCGCGGACCATGGATTCAACGTCGCGCCCGACGTAGCCGACTTCCGTGTACTTGGAAGCTTCGACCTTGACGAAGGGGCAACCGGCCAGGCGTGCCAGGCGGCGAGCGATTTCCGTCTTGCCCACGCCAGTGGGCCCGATCATCAGGATATTTTTGGGCAGAACGTCTTCGGCAATTTCCGGCGGAAGCTTCTGGCGGCGCACGCGATTCCGCAGGGCCACGGCCACGGCGCGCTTCGCCGCGGCCTGCCCGACGATATATTTGTCGAGCTCCACGACGATCTCCCGCGGGGTCATATCGTCCAGCGCGGGGAGGAGCTCGGCCTCTTCCGCAGGCCCGGCGCCGTTGCCGCCGGGAAACAAGGTGATCTCTTTGTCGGTCTTGATGGTCATGTACGTTCGATTCCTTGCATTCGCCGGCGGAGACGATTCCGGCGCTTCCCCTAGATCTCTTCTACGGTAAAGTTTGCGTTGCTGTAAATGCAAATTTCGCTGGCGATGCGCATAGCTTCGAGCGCGAGTTCCTTCAGCCCCAGCTTGGAGTGCTTCAACAGGGCGCGCGACGCCGCCAGGGCGTAGGTTCCGCCGGAGCCGATGGCGCAGAGCCCGTCGTCCGGCTCGATCACGTCGCCGTTGCCGGAGAGGACAAACGTCGCCTTGGCGTCGGCCACGATCAGCAGGGCTTCCAGGTGGCGCAGCGCGCGATCCTTGCGCCACTCCTTGGCCAGTTCCACGGAACCCTTTTGCAGATTTCCGGAGTGCTCCTGCAGCTTTCCTTCGAAGCGCTCGAAAAGCGAAATGGCATCGGCGGTGGAACCCGCAAAGCCCGCCACAACTTTATCGTTAAACAGGCGACGCGTTTTTTTGGCAGTGTGCTTGAGGACGTGATCACCCATGGTCACCTGTCCATCGGCGATGAGCACAACTTTGTTGTCCTTGCGGACGCACAAAACGGTTGTGCCGTGTATCAGTGGCTCTCGAGAGGCGTAACCCATTCCCCTAGTATACCGCGCTGCCGCTGTCCGGTCATTTCAGAGGACTCATCGAGCTGCGCCGAGCAGCGGCTCACGTTTAATTGGTCAGAGGAATTTCCCGGAAGGAGAGCACTTTGTAGGTGATGGGTCCTTGCGCACTTTGCACCAGGCAACTGTTGTAGTTGATGCCCTGCCCGAGGTTGCTGCCCGAGCCAAGCTGGCTGAAGGAAGCCGCACCCAGCGTAGCGAGCAGATTGCCAGCGAGGTCGCGGGTTTTAGCTATAAACATCGCCCCATTGATCTGGCCGCTGCCAGCTTTTGTGGAGACAAAGTTTCCCTGGCCAATTACAAGCACAACTCCCTGCCAGCTCGCGTCCGGATCATACTTGAGCGTGCCGGTTACCAGCAGCAGACCATAGCCGGTGTTGTGCCACGCGTTGAGGTCCAAATCTCCATTCACGACGATGGTCATCGGGTGGCTTGGAGACATACCGGGAGGAAAACTGGCAGGCGTTGTGGGGCCAGTGATTACGGCGTCGGCATTATTGGTGATGTCTTGTACTACTGCGTCCAGCCCGCTGGGCGTCATCCAGTTCGGATTCATCGCGGCACTGACGTCTGAGAAGCTCGACGTCGAAGGTGCTGGTGGCGGTCCGGGAACGAGCGGCGCACCCTGGTAATTCGAAGCGGGCGTAGCTCCGGCGATGATGTTGGTGTGGGAAGTATCGCCTCCCGCGCTATTCGTGTATCCAATCGCGGGCATCATGGCGGAGGAGCCGGCACATCCATCCTGTCCCCTGATGTAGAAACTGGCGGTGCCCGGTCCATCAAAGAAAACGTTGTTTCCGGAAAGCGTCAGCGCGGCGGGGAATCCCTGCGTGAGCAAGCCGGGAAAAACCACCAGCGGCCGGACCACATACTGCACCATCTTCTGGCTGCCGTTAGGCATCACCGCATAGGAAGTAATTTCCAGTGCTTGCGAAGCGGTGGCAGGTGGGGTGAGCGTTTCGATGAGTCCCGGCGTCACCACGTTCATTGCGTTCTTGTTCGCCGGATCATAGAAGAGCGGGGTCACGGCGTCGATAACGCCATCCGAGTTGACGTCGACTCCCGTTCCCGTCAAAGGATTGCCCAGCGATTGTTCCGTCACCGCGTTGATGCGCACCCATTTGTAGGAAGGGCCGGGCAGCCCCGCGATGGGGGAAACCGAAGTGTATTTGGTGACCAAGCGAGCGGAAACGTCCACGCCAAATTCCTGCTTGTACTCGTTGTCCGGATAGGTCGTCGGGTTCGATGTGTTGTCCGGGGCCACCGTTTCGCCGCCCGACGGATTGATGATGTAGACCACCTGGGTGAGGCCCATCGGAGAAGCCGGCAGCGGAAAATAATTCGGATTCGTGGGCATCAGGCGTCCCCGCGCTTCTTCGACGCCGGCAAGCGCCGCGTAGTAGGCGCTGGCGGAAGTGCGATAGTTGCTGGCCAGCGCAGAATCAGTGCCGGAAGAAACAATCAGTGCGATAGCCACCACGCTGATCAGCAGTAGCGCAAAAATGGCGATCAGCAAGGCCGCGCCGCCTTCCCTCTGGCTCGAGTCGAATTGTTGTTGGCGCTTCATGATTGCATCACTCGCGATTGCACCTTACTGCGACGGATTCAACCGATGCCCGCGACCGCTCAGCTCCACAAGTTTCAGAATCTGTGTTTGCATATCAGGCTGCCGGGTCATCACGATCAAGTTCACATCCACGTCACGGATATTCCCGGGTACGCCGCTGCTTCCCGCTGTGGGGCAGGGTTGCGGCCCGGCAGGAGTGTCACACGTGTACTTGAAAATCGGCTGCGGTACGCCGCCGGGAAACATGGATGGATATGTGGCGGTGATCTGTGAGAATTGCGCGGCTGAAGACGTGTTCATGACATTATTCATGACATTGGTCAGGAATGGCACCATCACGTTCGGTGTGGAGGTGAGGTTCACCGGATCACCTGTCGCCGTTTTCGACACCACCGAGCGGTACATCGTCGTGCCGATCAGTTGATAGCGAATCCAGCTTACGCCGCCGCCTAAATCCGTTTCCACAATTAAGTCAAAATCTCCCGGCGTCTGGCACGTACCTCCGCCGGCAGTCCCCACCAGGCAGGGATTAACCGCGTAGTTTGGATCCCACGCCACTGGGCCCAGCGCGTACTGGGAAGAATCCCCCGGCACTTTCGAAAACAGGCCTACGCCCGGATAGCCGGAGACATTGAAATCGCGCACAATTTGGTCAATCGCCAGCCGGGTTTCCTGGAACGCGCCCGAGAGTTGCGTTTCGCTGGCGTACTTCTGCTGTGAGAGTTGCAGCAATCCGAACATGGCAGCGCAGATGACCAAGAAAATAGCCGTCGCAATCATCAGCTCCAGGATCGTGAACCCGCGTGCGTTCCGCATTGCACCGGCTCTCATTTAGACACCATGGTATCAAGCGAAATAGGAAAGCTCGGGGATTTCATACCCCGCCGGAAAGCGCCGACGATGATCCGTTTGCCAGTGACCGTTCCATTCGTCACGGTGACTACCGCCCAGCGCACATCATTCACCGCGCCGGTGGGATCGTTGGGATCCGTGTAGGTAAATCCATATCCGGCCACTATAGGCTGGGAGTAATCGATAATCGGCAAATTATTGAAGAGCGGACTCCCGACCACGAGTCCCGGCTGGCTGGGATCCCCAATAGAGCAGGTTGTGCTCAATGGACATGTTGTTCCCAACGGGTCGGTAAACGTAGTGGCCGTCAGCGGGACAGCCCGCAACGCTTCCATCTGTTTCTGGGCGAGTACCAGCGCGGAGCCGTCGCTGCGGTTGTTGGCATTCATCATCATGGAAGTGGGCACCAACTGCGCCACCGCCACCAAGCCAACCACCACGATCACCGTGGCGATCAGCATCTCCGTGAGCGTGAATCCCTGTTCGCCGCCGGACTTGGCAGCCGCGCTTGGCTCCACGTTTGGATGCATTCGATGTCTCATCGCAGTTGCTGCCAGTTGCCGCTGGAATCCCCGGTCCAAATCTGAATGGAACCGGCAGGCATCAAAAGCACCGCGCGGAATCCGGCCTCCGGCGCCGCGCTGGAGTTCAGATAAAAGGCGGTGACCAAGCCGGTGGACAGCGCGCCGCGGGCATCGAACTGAATCGCCGCGCCGCTCGCGGGAATGTTTGAGGGTGTGGTCGCGCCAAGATTCGCCGCGGAGGGCAAGCTGCCGGCGCCCGGCACGGAACCTGCATCCACCAGATTTCCTGCTGGCCCAAGCACGACCGCACGCGCGCTAATCCCGGTCAGTGGGTTTCCGCTGGTGTCGGTCATCGTCGCATAGGTCATCGTTGGATCCGAGGAGTTTGGCTGAATCAAACAATTCACCGGCTTGTTCAAGCGAATCGCTTCGTAACGCGTCAAGCGCAGGATGTCGGCAACCTGAGTGGCCGCATTCGAGAGTTGGTAAGACCGGTAAGCGCGCAAGAAGGATGGCAGGGCCACAGCCATCAGAATCATGGCCACGGCCATAGCCACAACGAGCTCCGTCAGACTGAATCCGGAATCCCGCCGGGCCACCTTGTGCGAACCAATCCTGCGGCCTGTCATGACACCCGTCCGAAGCGCCGGCTGCGGCACGGTCGCGTTTCCACATGTTGGCTGGGACCCTTTACGGTAGCAGGGTTCCCGCCTGCCAGATAGAGGCTATCCTACTGGCTAATACCCAGTCACTAAGCACATAAGCCGCAGCAAGTCGTAATATTGAAATTATCCGCCCGGGCGAGTCAGCGGACTAAAAAGAAGAAGGGCTATTTACCCTTCTTGCCACCGGTCTCTTTGAAACGCTGCACCAGGGCGTCGCGGGTAAAGAAATCGGCGGAAAGGGGCGGATTGATCTGGCAGTTGTCGTAGAAGAATTGGGCGATACGCCGGCCGTCGCGCTCGCGAGTGATCTGCATGGGCACCTGCACTCCTCCCTTCGGCTGATAATTCGTAAAAATCGAAACGTCTTCGCGTTGCTGCCCGGTGTTGTCGTCCTTCACACGCACCACGCTGCGAATCAGCAGATGCGTGGAGCGGTCCACGGCCAGCCGGTAGGTTCGCTGTTCGCGATCCGTAATTTCCACCCAATCCACTTCCCGCAGATCCACAGTGTCCAGGCCGGCCCAGCGGAACCCGAGATCCGGATCCTTCAGCCCCAGTCTCAGCAAATTATCGGAGTTGCGTTGCACCGCTTCTTGAAATTCGGCGACCGTGTCTTCCGCGATGTCGGAGACCCCGCTGCGGTCCATCGTCCACCCATGATCCCCGCTGAACAAGGTAATCACCAGGCCGCCATGCGATAAATCCAGCTCCTGCACGCCAATCATGTAGCCCAGCAGTGTGTTGCGCCCGCGGGCAATATAGTCGGTGCGATTCTTATCGGGAAATTGCCAGGAATCCTTGAATTGCACGTAACCCGCCAGCGCCCCGTTATGCCCGATAGCCGCCCGGCGTCCGTCGCACTGTTTTCGGTTCATGCCCAGGTACGCCGGCCCGCCCATGCCCTGCACCAGCTGATTCAGGATCTGCTTGGCTTTGGCTTCACTGACGTCCGGCGCGATCATGTCCGGGTTTTGCGCGCGCACCGCCAGTGGAGCCAGCAGAACTGCCGCCGCCAGGAATGCCGGGAAAAGTTTGCTGCTTAGCCGCACAACACCGCGCCTCCATTTACGTTCAAAATTTCGCCGGTCATGAAATTTGCCAGGTCGGAAGCCAGAAACAGGATGGGCCCGGCAATCTCCTCGGGGGTTGCTGCGCGACCCAGGGGAATCGCGGCGGCCGCCATCTTTTGCCCGGCTTTGCTGCTCAGCACCGGATTCGACATATCCGTCGCCACCCAACCCGGGGCCACGCTGTTCACCAAGATGCCGTGGCGGGCGAGTTCCGTTGCCAGTCCTTTGGTGAGGCTGATGATGCCGCCCTTCGATGCTCCATAGTGCGTGTGCAACGATTCGCCGCGCTGCCCGGCGGTCGAAGTGATGGGGATAATCTTGCCGCTCTTCTGCTTGATCATATGCGGCACCGCGAAGTGAATCACCGAGTACACGCTCTTCAGGTTCACCCGGATCATGTCGTCCCACTGCTTTTCGGCCATTTTTTCGATGGGCAAATCTTCCAGGTTCCACACTCCCGCGTTGGGCACCAGGATGTCCATACGTCCCAGGCGCTTGATGGCGTGTTCCACCAGCTTGCGGTTGTCGTCATGCTTGCCCGCGTCGGCCTTGAACGCTTCCACGCGTGTGCCGTGTCTCCCGGCTTCCTGCTCCACCTGTTTCGCGGCTTCCTTCGCGGAGTTGTAGCTGAATACCACGTCCGCGCCGGCCTGCGCGAACAGTTTGACCGCGGCCGCTCCAATGCCGCGTGAACCGCCGGTGATGAGTGCCGCTTTGCCTGCCAGTGAAATCATGATTCCCCCATAGTCTGATTCATAAACTTGTTGCCCAGTTGGTTGGCGCGCTTACAGCTTACCGGCGTGAACTTTCCGTGCCGCGCGGGCGGCCTCGGTCAATTCGCTGAATAAGCGGTCCGCCAGCGGGTCGCCCGTCATGCGTTCCGGATGCCACTGCACCCCGGTCACCCAGTTGGCGTCGCCGGTCCATTCCACGCTTTCAACGATGCCGTCCGGGGCGCGGCCTGTAATTTTCAGTTGCCGGCCGGGCTGCTCGATTGACTGGTGGTGCGAGCTGTTCACCACGGCCTCGGTGGCCCCCGCCAGCGCCGCCAAACGGCTTTCAGGCTCAAAACGCGCCGCATGGATCGGGTCATCCTTCGGCTCGGGAGTGAGGTCCTTGCGGCGGTGTGCCACTTTGGTATGTGTCTCTGTCTGGAGGTCTTGAACCAGCGTCCCGCCCAGATAGACATTTAAGAGCTGGCAGCCGTAACAGATTGCCAGGACAGGCTTTTGTTCGGCAAAGGCATGCCCCAAAATGGCACGGTCGGTCTGCTCCCGACCCAGGTCGGCGGGCTCGGATTGCCCCCTATTCATCCGGCCATATTCCCGGGGATCCACGTCCGCCGGGCTCCCCGGCAGCACAAACCCGTCCAGGGTGGCCAAAACCGCTCCCAGCCGCTGGGGATCCTTAAGCGAGAGCACCACCGCCTCGCCGCCCGCCTTTTCCACGGCCTCGGCATAATAACGATTCTTGCTGGCCCCAGAGGAGGACGCGGGCTGTCCCTCCTCCTCAGACGTGCGCCAAGGGATGCCAATGCGGGGTCGGTTGGGGCCTGTGGGACTCATGGAACCCAGCATCCTAACATCCAGCCAAACCCCGCGGCAACCGACCGAAAGATGGGATAACCGTGGACCCAGCCATTGCAAAACGCTGGGATCGACCTGCGGCGCACCCACAACTCCCCGAGTCTCGGTTCCTCCCGCAGTGTTCTGCTGCGGGTGGCGGGGCGGTTGGGAGCCAAGGAGACAGCGGTTATCCGGTGTCGCGGATAGGCCTGAGGGTGTACTATAAACGGACATAGAACGCATGAACTTTAGCAAATTTCCGGGCCAATCCAAGCGCGTCTACGTGCTCGCGCTGCTCCTCGTGAGCGTGCTTTTCGCGGCGCAATTGCATTGTTGCGTGGACTTGAACTCCCCCACCATCGATTCGCATGTTTGCCCGCTCTGCTCCGCCGCCGGCACCGCCATTGCCACGCCTTCCCTGATCGTCGAAATGGCGCCGGCTGTGAACCGGTTGGAAATTTCCGGCGCCGTGACGCCGATTACCCTTGTGGTTCCCCGAAGCATTGCTCCTCGAGCGCCTCCGATCGCGTAACCCACTCCTTCTCCGTCACCCATTCTCAAACGCAATTGCTGTCTGCCCTTCGCTCTAGGGCACATGAGGAGTCATCCTTTGAAGCACGTAAGGCTTTTGGTTTTCACGCTGCTGCTCTTGCCGGCTCTTGCCGCCGGACAGCAAAGCGCCCCGCCCGCTCCGGGAGCCACGCCTCCGCAGACCGGCACAACACCGCCTGTGTCCGCTCGAGTTTCGCTGGACGATGCCATCCGTATGTCGCTGCAGCATAACCATGCGTTGCAGGCCTTGCGCTCGACCATCCAGCAGAGCCTGGCGGAAGAGATTACCGCCAACCTTCGCCCCAATCCCACGCTGGGTCTCGACGCGCAGTTCCTGCCCATTTTCCAGCCCAGCCAGTTCAGTTCCGATTACATCGATCAGCAGGCGCAGTTTGACGCGGGCGTCGGCTACCTCTTCGAGCGTGGCAAGAAGCGCCAGCATCGCCTGCAAGCCGCCCGGGACCAGACCGCCTTGACGCGCTCGCTCGTTTCCGACAGCGAGCGCCAGTTGGTCTACAACGTCGGCCAGCAATTTGTGGACGTGCTGCTGGCGGAGTCGACACTTGAGTTCGCGCAACAGGACCTGGAGAGCTTTAAGAAAACCGTGGACATCAGCAACGAGCGCTTTCGCGTGGGCGACATGAGCGAGGGCGATTTCCTGAAAATCGAACTCCAGCTGCTGCAGTTTCAGAGCGACGTTTCGGCCGCGCGCCTCGCCAGGATCCAAAGCCTTGCCGCTCTCCGCCAGTTGCTGGGCTTCGAGTCCGTACCGGACGACTACGACGTGCAGGGGACGCTCGACTATCAGCCGGTGCGCGCGGACCTTACCGGCCTGAAGAGCGTTGCCGCCATCAATCGCCCGGATCTCCGCGCCGCGCAACAAGCCGTGACCGCCGCCGAAAGCCAACTGTCGCTGCAGAAGGCCAACGGCAAGATGGATATCACCGGCACTTTTAACTACACCCACACGGCCGGAGTAAATACCGGCGCGTTTTACTACAGCATGCCCCTTCCCATCTTCAACCGGAATCAGGGCGAAATCGCTCGCGCGCAATTCGCCATCACCCAGGCGCAGGAACAGGCCGGCGAAACCGCGCAACAGGTTTCCACCGACGTGGTGCAGGCCTTTGCCAATCTGCAGACCAACGATCAGATCATTCAGCTTTATCAAGGCGGGTACGTCGAGCAGGCCAAGAAATCGCGGGACATCAGCGAGTACGCCTATCGCAAAGGTGCCGCGAGCCTGCTCGACTATCTCGACTCCGAACGAACCTATCGCGCCAATCAGCTTGCCTACCGCCAGGCGCTTGCGAGCTACATGCTTGCGCTCGAACAGATGCGCCAGGCCGTGGGTACAAGGAATCTGCCATGAACCGCTCAACGCAATGCCGCACGAACTTCTGGATCGTTGTTGCACTCGGCCTGCCGCTGGGCCTCGCTCTCGCGGGTTGCAGTTCCGGTCCGGGCGAATCCGAATCCAAGATGACTTCGTTCACTTCGAATGAATCGAAGGCCGACACCGCCGAACTTTTCACTGTGCCGAAAGAGCAGATGTCTCACCTGCAAGTGGTACCCGCGGAAAAAGGGCCCCTACTGCGCACGCTGCGGCTTTCGGGAACTGTGGCATTCAACGCTTTTGAAACCACGCCCGTGTTTGCGGCGATTGGCGGGCCGGTGCACGAAATTCTGGTGGCACCGGGGCAGTCCGTGCACGCTGGGCAGCCGCTGCTGACGGTCACGAGTCCGGACTACTCCGCCTCCCGCTCCGCCTACATCAAAGCCCGCGACGCTTACGCACTGGCCGACAAGTTGTATGTGCGCGCGCAGGATCTCTTCGCTCACGGCGCCATTTCCGAGGCGGACCTCCAACAAGCGGAATCCACGCGCACTCAGGCGCACGCCGATGTGGACTCTTCCGCTGATGCTTTGCGTGCTCTGGGGTTGAAGGACCCAGAGGCGCTGATCAGGAATCCCACCGCAACCACGGCGGAAATCCCCGTGCCCGCGCCGGTCGCCGGCGAAGTGGTGGAACGCCTGGTAGGGCCCGGGCAGTTGCTGCAGACCGGCGTTACACAGTGTTTCACCATCTCGAACACCAACTCCGTCTGGGTGCTAGTGAACATCTATCAGAGCGACCTTCCGTTCGTGCACGTGGGCGATGCGGTCGAAATCAACACCGAGGCTTATCCCGAGCTGTTCCATGGAAGAATTTCCTACATCGCACCAGCGCTGGATCCCAATACGCGTACATTGCAGGCGCGCATCGTCACCGAAAATCCCGGGCGAAAACTGAAACGCGACATGTACGTCACCGCGCTGGTGAATGCGGGATCCATCTCCGATGCCATCACTGTTCCCGACGCCGCGGTGCTCCATGACACGGAAAATCAGCCTTTCGTTTATGTCCAGACCAAGCCCGGCCAGTTTGCGCGCCGCCTGGTCACCCTGAACCAGAGCGTTCGCGGCCGCACCCAGATCACCAGCGGCTTGCAAGAGGGCGAGCAGGTCGTCGGCGACGGCAGCTTGTTTCTGCAATTCAAAAATTCCCTGCAGCACTAGGATGCGCGCGCCGGAGACCTCTCGATGATTCATCGCATCGTCCAATTCGCTCTTCAACAGCGCTTTCTGGTGCTGATGCTCACGGTCCTGATTGTGGTGGCTGGGGCCTGGTCCTTCCGGCAGATGCCGGTGGACGCCTACCCGGACCTTTCCCCGCCGATGGTGGAACTGATTACCCAGTGGCCGGGCCACGCGGCGGAAGAAGTGGAGCGCTTGACGACGCTGCCGCTGGAATTGGCGATGAACGGCTCGCCGCACTTGAAAGTGATGCGCTCCATCTCGCTCTATGGGCTCTCCGACGTTATCTTGACGTTTGATGAAGGCGTGGACCCGTACTTTGCGCGCCAGGAAGTTTTCCAGCGCATCAGCGACGCGACCCTGCCGCAGGGGGTGACGCCGAGCATGGCGCCGCTCTTCAGCCCCAGCGGCCTCGTCTATCGCTACGTGATCGAAAGCCCCGATCGCTCGCCGATGGAATTGCACACTTACGAAGACTGGATCATTGAGCGCGCCTACAAAAGCGTGCCGGGCGTGGCGGACGACTCCGGCTTCGGCGGACCTACGATGGAGTATCACGTCCTGCTCGATCCCGTGAAGCTTTACAACTATCACTTGCCGGTGGTACAGGTGCTCACGGCGCTGAACGCCAACAACGCCAACACCGGCGGCGGTTTTTACACCCAGGGTGGGCAGTTCTACTATGTGCGCGGCCTGGGCCTGGTGAAATCCACGGAAGATATCGGCGAAGTGGTGGTCACCAGCCTGAATGGCGTCGCCGTGCGGATTAAAGACATCGGCCGAGTGGTGATTGGCCACGCCCCGCGCCTGGGCATTTTCGGTTTCCAGACCAAACAGAAGAATGATGACGACGCGGTCGAAGGCGTCATCCTGATGCGCCGTGGCGAGCAGACGCAAAACGTCCTCGAAGGGGTTGAGAAAAAAACCGACGAAATCAACAAGACGCTGCTGCCGCCGGACGTAAGAATTCGCCCCTATTACGACCGCAGCGACCTGGTTCGCATCACCACCGACACCGTCGAAGGCAATCTCCTTCGCGGCATGGTGCTGGTCTTCCTCGTCCTGATTTTCTTCCTGGTCAGCTTTCGCGCCGCGGTCATCACCGCCCTGACCATCCCGCTGGCTCTTCTTTTCGCTTTTATCTTTCTCCACTGGACCGGAGAGGCCGCGAACCTCCTCTCCATCGGCGCGATCGACTTCGGCATCATCATTGATGGCACCATCGTCATGGTCGAAAACATCTATCGCGAACTCGGCCTGCGCCACGGCACCGAATACAAACTTTCCGATGTTATTCTTACGGCCGCGCGCGACGTCGATCGCCCCATTTTTTATTCCGTCGCCGTCATCATCGCCGGATACCTGCCGATCTACGCACTGAACGGCCCCGCGGGCAAACTTTTCCATCCAATGGCCGACACCATGGGCTTTGCACTCCTCGGCGCGCTGGTCCTGACGCTGACGGTTGTCCCAGTGCTGGCCTCGTATTGGTTCAAGAGCGGCGTGAAGGAAAAGCAGAATCCGGTCTACAACTGGATTCGCGATCAGTACGCCGGCCGCCTGGAATGGTGCCTCAACCACCCGGCGTTTACCCTGATCGTGACGGTGCTAATTTTTGTCGGCACTTTGCTCCTGGTGCCGCTCATCGGTGGAGAGTTCCTGCCGCATTTAGACGAAGGCGCGGTGTGGGTGCGCGCCACCATGCCGTACACGATTTCCTTCGAAGAGGCGGCGAAGTTTGCGCCGCAGGTCCGCAACCTGCTCATCCAATATCCCATGGTCACCGTCACCGGCTCGGAACTCGGGCGGCCCGACGACGGCACCGATCCCACCGGCTTTTTCAACTGCGAATTCTATGTTGGCCTGAAACCTTACAGCGACAGTTCCTGGTCGCGATCCTCCGTGCACACCAAGGAACAGCTCGTCGCTGACCTGCAGCGCAAGCTGGACTCCTACCCCGGCGTGATTTTCAATTTCACGCAGCCCGCCGAAGACGCCGTTGACGAAGCCCTTACCGGCCTGAAGAGCGCGCTGGCGGTAAAAATCTTCGGGCCCGATCTCGACGTGCTGGAGAAAAAAGCCGTCGAAATCAAAAATGTCCTCGACAAGACCCCCGGTTTCACCGAACTCACCGTGGTGCGCGAACTCGGCCAGCCCAGCCTGCTCATTGAGGCGGACCGCGCCAAGATCGCGCGCTATGGCATCAACGTCGCCGACGTCGAAGCAGTCGTGCAAGCCGCGGTCGGCGGCCAGGCTGCCACTCAGGTTATTCAGGGAGAAAAACTTTTCGATCTTGTCGTGCGCATGGACCCCAAATTCCGCTCCGACGCGCGCGAAATCGGCAATCTCCTCGTTCCCGCGCCCGCCGGCCAGCAGGTTCCTCTTTCCGAACTCGCCAACATCAAGGAATCCACCGGGGCCTCCTTCATCTATCGCGAAAACAATTCTCGCTACATCGGGATCCAGTTTTCAATTGAAGGGCGCAATCTCGAAGGCATCGTAAACGCCGGACAGAAAAATATTGCCGACAAGGTGCGCTTGCCGGAAGGCTACCGCCTCGACTGGGGCGGCGAGTACAGCGAACTTCTCGAAGCCAAGTCGCAGCTCTACATCATCGGGCCGCTGGCCGTTTTCCTGATCTTCCTGATTCTTTTCGCGCTGTACGGAAATTTCAAATTCCCGGTGACCATCGCCCTCGGCGTCGTCATCACCGAGCCCGTCGGCGCCTTGATCGCCCTGAAACTCACCCACACGCCGCTCAGCGTCTCCAGCGCGCTCGGACTTCTCGCGCTCCTCGGCGTCTCCGTCGAAACTGCGGTCATTCTGGTCAGCTACATCAACAAGCTGCGCCTCGAAGGCAAAAACGTGCGCGAAGCAACCCTGGAAGCCTCGCTGCTTCGCCTGCGCCCGATTATGATGACCGCGCTGGTCGCTTGCCTCGGCCTGCTTCCCGCGGCCATCTCCACCGGCGTCGGCAGCGACACGCAAAAGCCATTCGCCATCGTAGTCGTCGCGGGACTTCTCTCCCGCTTGCTGCTCGGCTTCTTCGTCAACCCCGTTCTCTATGAACTCGTCGCCCGCGAAGGCGACATTCTTCAGGTGTAGCCACGGTCACAGCTATTCTTGCTGGCCTGATCTCAGGGTGTGTGATAGAAAATGTCCTGCGAGAAGGTCCAGACCATGGCAAAACCCAGGAACAATGAAATCAATCGCCGCGCTTTTCTGAAAAACGCAGCGGCGGGCGCAGCGGTGTTGGCCGCGCCACCGATCGCGCCGGCAAAACATCCAGCGCCGGAGCGCGGCGCAACTCTGCCCCCCGCAATGTCGTCCGAAGCCGAAGTCGGTGCGCCCTCTCCCGCCGAAGTGCTCACCGCGGATCGCACCGGCTCCGATTTCATGGTCGACGTCATCAAAACCCTCGGCATCGAGTACATCTGCTCGAATCCCGGCTCCAGTTTCCGCGGTCTTCACGAGTCGGTGATCAATTACGGCGGCAACAAAAATCCGGAATTCATCACCTGCCTCCACGAAGAGTCCTCGGTGGGCATGGCGCACGGCTACGCAAAGATTGCAGGCAAGCCGCTGGGGGTATTTGCGCACGGCACGGTTGGCCTGCAACACGCCGCGATGGCCGTCTATAACGCGTATTGCGACTTTGTGCCGGTGTACATCATCGGCGGAAATATCATTGATGGCACCAAGCGCATGCCGCCGGTGGAATGGTCGCACAGCGTCCAGGACGCAGCCGCGATGCTCCGCGACTACACCAAGTGGGACGAGCTTCCGACCTCCCTCCCGCAATTCGCGGAGTCCGCCGTGCGCGCCTACAAAATTTCCATGACCCCGCCGATGATGCCGGTGCTGCTGATTGCCGACGCCGAGCTGCAGGAAAATCCCATTTCGCCAGACGCCAAGATGCGGATACCCAGCCTCGCTTTAGCCGCGCCTCCGCAGGGAGACTCCGGCGCGGTTGCGGAAGCCGCGCGCATGCTGGCCGCCGCTGAAAATCCGGTGTTGATCGTCGACCGCGCCGCCCGCACCGCCGCAGGCGTGCCGCTGCTAGTGGAACTCGCCGAAACTCTGCAAGCCGCCGTGGTTGACATGGGCGGCCGCATGAATTTCCCGACGCGCCATCCCCTTAACCAGACCGGGCGGGGAAATGAAGAGATTGCGAATGCCGACGTAATCCTTGGCCTGGAACTGAACGACTTCTGGGGCAGCGTTAATTCTTTCCGCGACCAGATGGAGCGCACTTCGCGGCCCATCACCAAGCCGGGCGCCAAGCTCATCAGCATCAGCTCCACCGGCCTGTTTTTCAAAAGCAATTATCAGAACTTCCAACGCTATTCTGAAGTCGACCTGGACATGGCCGCCGACGCGCAGGCTACGCTGCCATCGTTGATCGAAGCCGTGAAAAAGCAGCTGGAGGCCAGCCGCAAGAGCGCCCTGCAGGCTCGCGGCGCCAGATTGGCGGCCGCGCGCCTGCAAACGTTGCTGAAAGCGCGCGAGGCGGCGACTTACGCGTGGGATGCCAGTCCGATCAGCACCGCTCGCCTTTGCGCCGAACTTTGGAGCCAAATTAAGGATGAAGATTGGTCGTTGGTCTCCACCGTCGGCTTTGTCAGCGGCTGGCCCTTAAAGCTGTGGAACATTGACAAGTATTACCAGTTCATTGGCGGCTCCGGTGGTTACGGGATCGGCTACGGCGCGCCGTCCGCGGTCGGCGCGGCCTTGGCGAACCGCGAGCACGGCCGGCTGTCCGTGAATATCCAGTGCGACGGCGACTTGATGTACGCTCCCGGAGTTTTGTGGACCGCCGCGCATCATCGCATTCCGCTCTTGACGGTCATGCACAACAATCGCGCCTATCATCAGGAGGTCATGCAGGTGCAAATCATGGCCGATCGCCACAGCCGCGGAATCGATCGCGCCAAGATTGGCACCGCGATTGATAACCCCGGCATTGATTATGCGAAGCTCGCACAGGGCCTGGGCTTGTACGCGGAGGGCCCCATCTCGGACCCCAAGGATCTTGCGCCGGCGCTTCACCGGGCGCTCGAGGTTGTCAAACGCGGAGAGCCCGCGCTGGTTGACATTCACACGCAGCCACGCTGAAGGACCGGGAATGAGCGAAAACAATAATCCATCGAATATTTTCAGACTTGCGGTGATTTTCTTTTTCGTGGTGATTCTGGCCGCGCTGGTTGTGGTGCGGACCTCTGAAGCGCGGATCAGCCGCGGGCAAAAGCAGTCGAGCGGCGCTTCCACGGGCAACCCGCAAAATGGAAAGCTGGTCTTTGAAAATATGGGCTGCAACAAGTGCCACGGCTCGGAAGGCGAAGGGGTTTCGGGATCGGGGCAAAACACCGGCGTTCCACGAATCGCTTCCACTTCCCTCACGCTGCCGGCTTTTCTGGAGTTGGTCCGGAAACCCAAGGGCCAGATGCCGCCTTTCGGCATTCAAAGAGTATCGGACGCGGAACTCACCGACGTTTACGCGCTCCTGCAGACGCTTAAGCCAGTGACGGCACGGGAAACCTCGATTCCCGCGAACATGAAAAATGGCGAGCGCCTATTCGTAAGCTATGGCTGCTACGAGTGTCACGGCTATCTGGGCCAGGGTTCGAGCCGAACGGGAGGTTCGCGTCTCGGCCCGCCGCAAATTCCCCTTTCCGCGTTCGTCAGCTACGTCCGCGAGCCCACCGGTCAAATGCCGCCGTACACTGCGAAGGCGGCGTCCAACGAAGAACTCGCGGAAATTTACGATTTCCTGAAATCGATTCCGCCTCCACCGCCTCTAAAAACCATCCCGCTCCTGAACCAATAGGCTCTCGAATCCCCTGAAGCATGAAATTTTAAAACTCCAGCCGCAGTTGAAACGCGATCATGCGTGGCGTGCTGTCGCCGCCCAAACCCACCCCCAGCAAGCCCGTTGGCGGTGATGTGGTGTACGTCAGCGCGCCAAATCCTGTCTGCGTCGCGGGCTTGCCGGGAATACCTGCCAACACCATGCTTGGCAATCCAAAATTCGGATGGTTGAAAACATTAAACAATTGCGTGTCGAACCGCAACTTCATTCGCTCGGTCAAAGCAAACGATTTCGTCAGGTAGAAGTCGCTCCAGGTAAAATCGGGGCCGCGCAAAGCGTTGCGGCCGAGGTTCCCAAACTGGCAGTTCTTCGGCGTGTCGCCTCCATAACATGCACCGGTGCGCGGATCCACGGCGGAGACAAAGGCGTTCGGATTCAGCCACTGAACCGTTCCCGGTTGCGTGACCCCTGGAATCGGAGTGTGTTCGTAAAGTGGAACGCCCGGAACGACGCTGGCAAATTGCGGGCCGCTGCCATTCACAATTCCATTTCCATTCGCCGAATATGGTGTGCTGAGAACAGAAAACGCAATCCCGCTGTGCCAAAACACGGTTCCGGAAACCTGCCAGCCATTCAGTGCGTAGCCCAGCGAACGACTGCGAACCTTAATCGGCAATTCGTAAACATATTGTGCGTTGAAGTTGTTCCGAATGTCGTAGTCGCATGGCCCGTAATCGCGTGCCAGCTCCCCGGGAAGTGGCGAAATAATCCCGCCCGCGGAGAATTGCAGAAATCCGCCGTTTGACACCGTGTCCATGCAGCGGCTCCACGTGTAGTTGACCTGAGCCATCAGGCCGTGCCCGATGCGTTTCATTGCGGTGATTTGCAGCCCGTCGTAGTGGCTGTTCGCGCCCGTGGAGAATTGCGTCACGCTCCCGAATCGGGGATCGGTGGATTGCTGAGACGGGAACGGAGCAAAACATCCCTGGCACGGGGTGCTGGTGGGGTTCTCTGGCGTGGGTCTTCCAACCGTCTGATACCCGTTTACCTGCGTCAAATACGGCTGGTTCACGGCTCGAGTGCCAACATACTGCGCATGAACGCTTGCGGTGGAACCCAACTGGCGTTCCAAGCCAAGACTCCATTCCATGAAGTACGGCGCGCGAAGCTCTCCGCTGGGCACCGCTGTGATGGCGACTGGAGGAAGACATGTTGCGGGATTCGATTGCGCCGACGCACAGGAAAGCTGGCCCCGCGGGAATCCCGAACTGAAGGTTTGATTGGCGGCTACGGTCGCGTCAATCGCACTGTTGGGCACTCCCGGCGCAATTGCTGTCCCGCCAACGGTTCCAAGAAGTCCGCCCTGAAAAGTTTGGACGTATGGCGGATTGACGTCGACTACGTCGGCAATGCTGCCGGGCAGAATATCGCTGAACAGGCCGAAGCCGGCGCGCAGTACGGTCTTGGGCTCAAATTGCCACGCGATGGCTGTGCGTGGTTGCAGAATCGCCAGCGGCGTCGAGGAAAACACATTCCCCAGTCCGGTCTGAATCGCGGCGCTAAGAGGCTGATTCACGTCGTGCGCGATGGAATCGAATGCGCCGCTGAGCCGCGCAATGTGCTCATGCGGATTCAGCGGATTGGAATTCAAAGTGTCGCGCAAGCCGAAAGTCCAAGTCAGTTTCTTCGTCACCTTCCAGGTGTCCTGCGCGTAAAGATCGAGATTGAGAAAGTTGAAGGGTTCGTTCGCGGAGGTGGGGAAGGTCTGTGTCGCCGTGGAAGCGACGCCATAAATGAATTCCGGCAGCGTAGTGTAAGTCACCGCCGGGACCGAACCCTCGCCGAAATCATAGTCGTTCAGGCGAAGGATCCGGGTATTGGTTCCGAAGCGAAGTTCGTGCGCGCCATGGCTCCAAGCGAGGTTGTCGTTAATAAAGAATCGCGAGGCGCGCCTTCCCTGCACCCAGGTGTTGTCGAGCCCGCCCACCGTGGTGAATGGCGCATTCGCGCCGCTGCCCTCAAGAACGATGGGAAAGGCCGCAAGGGTTTTCTGAAAATCCGCGGGCCCGAAGAGGCTCTCGTACCACGAAAATGCCGGATTGAAATAGTTCACCAGATTCTGTGAGAACACGTGGGTGTATCCCGCCGCGAATGAGTACAACGGTTGCGGAGAGACCGCGTCAAATAAGGAATTGATCGGGTCGGTGTACGCCGCTTGCACCCCGGTATCCGCCTGGAAGCGGAACCAGGTGGTGTTCTTTTCGTTGATGTTGTAATCGATGCGGGCTGTCTGCACCTGTTCGTGATCCGCGCTCGAATGCGAAATGCTCTGCCGGTTCGCGCATCCGTTTCCATCGTTCGCAATCGCCGGCGTAATGCCACCCACATCAAACGGGCAGCCGAGCACGGTCAGTGGCGTTCCGCTGGTGTTTCCGTAAAGTGAAAACATTTTCGCGTAAAATGGCGCCGACTGGGGAGATGCCGGATAAACAGACCCGGTGATGGAATCGGTTCCGCCTAGAGGGAGTTGTTGCAAAACATAATTCTGGAACGCGAGCGTCGGCACCGTCGTGGCCGTGACAATCGGCAGGGCGATGCGCACCCACTCGCTGTCAAAAAAGAAAAACACCTTGTCGTGGACGATCGGGCCGCCCACACTTCCACCAAAATGGTTTACCGTCGAGCGCGGTTTGTGATTCCCGGGAGTCGCATTCGTAAAGTAATCCGCGGCGTTGAATCGCGAGCCGTTCCATAATTCGTACAGATTTCCATGAAAGTGGTTCGAGCCCGATTTGGTCACGTAATTGACCTGCGATGCGCCATATCTGCCCTGATCCACCGCGTAAGAGAGAGTATTCACGGTAACTTCGGAAATCGAATTCAAGCCCAGGACCAGATTCGTGGACAGCCCGCTATTGAGATTGGTAAGCGGATCGTTCGTCTCCAGTCCATCCACAATGTAGCCGTTCGAAAGTGCCGGCAAACCGTTGAATTCGACATTGCCGTATCCATTCGTTCCGCCGACGAAGTCGTTGCCGCTACCCGCCGTGTTGATCAGCGCCCCGGCCGCAAATTGCAGCGGGTACGTTAAATCCCCGCCGGGATTCGGCAAATCTTCCAGCGCGCGCGAATTTAGGGTGGTGGAGGTGTTCGCATTTTCAGTATTGAGAACCGCAACTTCGCTGCTGACTTCGACACTCTCCATCGCTCGCGCCACCTGGATCGTGAAATCAACAGTTTGCTTCTGCCCCAAAGCCGCCGGCACATTGTCATTTTGCTGCGGCTCAAAACCCCCCGCCTCGACCTTCACCGAATAACTGCCCGGCTTCAATTGCGAAAAGTTAAATCGGCCGGACTCATCCGTCTTCCCGGATCGTTTCAGGCCCGTTTCTTTGCTGGTAATGGTCACGCCGGCGCCCGCTACTGGCGCGCCGCTTTTATCGTTCACCGTGCCAACGATGGCGGAAGTTGTCTCCCCCTGGCCGGCCGCTGATTCCGGGACCGCGCATGGAAAAACCAGGGCAAACAGGAGAATCGAAAGCGTGCTGCGTACCATGGCCTCTATCCAGCTCCGGTGGCTCGAGCCACCACTGAAGTTAACCATAGTTAATTCCTTGTGTTAATGCAAGTGAATCCATTTCGAATACCGCAGCTTTGCTAACGGGCACAAGGAAGCTGCGCCCGTCTGAACCATGGCGGCGGGTTGCGTCGATTGGCTTGTGATTTGGAACTAAGCGCGCTTGGCAAGCAGTTCGGGCAACGCCTTCTCCAGGCAATACTCCGGGCGGCGGAAGAACTCAGGCAGTGCGCTCAATCGCTCCAGCAGCTTTTCAAATTGGTCGGCGCGAACGGTCACGTGCCCCAGCTTGCGCCCCGGCCGCGGCTCTTTTCCATACAGGTGCAGGTGCGCGTTGGAAACGTTCAGCACCTCCGCGCTCTCCGGAATCTCCCCGATCAGGTTGAGCATCGCAGACACTCCGGCCGCCGCCGTCGAACCTAGCGGCAGACCCAGAATCGCGCGCAGGTGATTTTCAAACTGGCTGGTCACCGCGCCTTCGATGGTCCAGTGCCCGGAGTTGTGGACCCGCGGCGCCATCTCGTTGGCCAGCAACAGCCCGCCGGTTTCAAAAAGCTCGATACATAAGACGCCGACGTATTCGAGCGCTTCCAGCACTCGACGCGCCGCATGTTCCGCTTCCAACTGCAGTCCCGCCGCCAGATTCGGCGCGGGCGCCAGCGATATCCGCAGAATCCCCCCGCGGTGATGATTTTCAATCAGGGGATAAAACGCGGTCTTCCCATCGCGGCCGCGCACGCCCAGAATCGAAAGCTCGCGCGTGAACGGCACAAGTTTTTCCAGAATCAGCGGACCTTCCGGCAGCTCGGGCCGCGCATTTTCCACGTCCTCCGTCGTACGCAGCAGCCACTGCCCCTTCCCGTCGTAGCCCATCCGGCAGGTTTTCAGCATCGCCGGCAATCCAACCTGCTCTATCGCGGCGTCCAAGTCTTTTCGCTTCGCCACCTCCGCAAATTCCGTGGTAGGAATTTCCAATTTGCGAAACAGCCGCTTCTCTCGCAGCCGGTCTTGCGCCTCCTCCAGCGCAATCGGCGGCGGGTAAACGGGCACGCGTTCGGCCAGGAACTTCGCTGCCGCCACCGGCACATTTTCAAATTCGTAGGTCACCACTTCCAGGCCATGCGAAAACTTCTCGAGCGCCTGCTGGTCCTGAAAATCAGACGTCACTCGATTTGCGATGCGGCCCACGGGCGCTTCCGGCGACGGATCCAGAAACCGGAAGTGCAACCCCAGCGGATAGCCGGCCAGCGCCAGCATGTAGCCAAGTTGCCCGCCGCCGAGGATGCCGATGGTCATTGCTTTTTCTTCCCGGAAAGTTGCGCATGCACCGCGTTCAATGCCTTCCGCGCCGCGGCGGCTGGATCGGGTTGCGCCAATACTTTTTTCGTCTGCGCGGTTCGAAATCGGAGCAACTCTTCGCGGATCGCCTGGTGTTTGTTTCCCAAAATCGCCGCAGCCAAAAGCGCAGCGTTAATCGCGCCCGCCTTTCCGATCGCCAGCGCACCCACTGGAATGCCACCGGGCATCTGCACGATCGAAAGCAACGAGTCCAGTCCCTTCAGCGCTTTCGATTCCACCGGCACGCCCAGCACCGGCAGCACCGTCTTCGCCGCGGTCATCCCCGGCAAATGTGCCGCGCCACCTGCGCCCGCAATGATCACTTCGATTCCGCGCTTCTCCGCATTCTCCGCGTATTCGAACAGCAGGTCCGGCGTGCGGTGCGCGGAAACCACCCGAGTTTCGTGCGGCACACCCAACTCCCGCAGAGTGCTTGCCGTATGTTCCAGCGTCTCCCAATCGGACGTGGAGCCCATGATGATGCCCACCAGCGCCGTGCCCGACTTTTTTCTTGCTACCCGCGATTTTTTCTTCATGCGCTCGATTTTCACCCCGACCGTTTTCCGCTCCTACAAAATAGAACGCCGGCCGCGTGGCCGGCAGGGTTCCGGAAGAAGCCCCATTCTACGGTCTTTTTTATCGCGATGCGACTTTTCCGCGTTCCTTCCAGACGTGCCGCAGTTCACCCACCAGATACAGCGAGCCGGTGATAAAAATCGCGTCCTCCGGCTTCGTCTTTGCCAACACAAATTCCAGCGCCGCTCCCGCATCCTTAATAATCGTGAAATTCTTCGCGTTGTCCCCAGCCATCTCGGCAAGTTGCGTGGCGCTGACCGCCCGCGGTGTTCCCGGCTGCGTGAAGATCACTTCATGCGCATGCGGAAACAGCATGCCAGTCACTTCATCCACCGCTTTATCCCGCATGGCCCCGAAAATCAGGTAGATCTTGCGCCCCACGAAATGTTCTTCCAGAAACCGTGCGAGTTCCCGCGCCGCCCCGGGATTGTGCGCGCCATCCAGGTAAATGTCCGGCCCCGTCTGCAAGCGTTCTAGCCGTCCAGGCCACTCCGTTGTGGCAACACCGCGAACGATGTGCTCGTCGTCAATGCGATAGCCGCGATTCTGCAAAATCCGAGCCCCCACCAATGCGTTCAGTGCATTTTGCAATTGGAACCGGCCCGCAAGTTTTGGCTCCAGCACAAACCCCTGGTTAGTGGTAGTGTCAACTACCGTGGCCCTCACGCAGCCATCCTCAATGGTTTCGTTTTCCACACGATACGCTTCGTTTGTCTCAATCACCGGGCAGCGCAGCTCCATCGCGCGTTCCAGCAGCACTTGGTGCGCCTCCGGCAATTGCGCGGCAAACACCGCGGGCACCTGGGCCTTCAAAATCCCCGCCTTCTCCACGGCAATTTCTCGCAGCGAGTGCCCCAGGTAGTTTTCATGGTCAAAATCGATCCGCGTGATGATGGACACCACGGGCGTGACCACATTCGTCGCATCCAGCCGCCCGCCCAGCCCCACTTCAATCACCGCGAATTCCACGCGCTCCTGCGCGAACGCCTCAAACGCCAGCGCGGTCACGCATTCGAAGTACGTCGGATGCGCGCGCAACTTCCCCTCCGCCAGCAATTCCTCGATTACCGCATGAATGCGCGTGAATATTTCCGCAAACCGCTCGTCGGCGATCTCTTCCCCGGCAATGCGAATCCGTTCGTTGATCCGCTCCAGATGCGGCGAAGTATTCAGCCCGGTGCGAAAACCTGCCTCCCGCAAAATCTTCTCCAGAAACGCCGCAGTCGAACCTTTTCCATTCGTTCCCGCAATGTGCACAACCGGATACACGCGGTCCGGCCGCCCCAGCCGCTCCAATAATATTGTTATGTTTTCCAGATTGAATTTAGCGGCCGCGGCCTGCGTCGGCGCCGCCAGCTCGCGGCCCAGGGAAAGTAGATAGCGAACCGCGCCTTCGTAGTTCATTTCAGGAGGTCAGCAGGTCGATCGCGCTGGAGATGAAGCCCTTTAGGTCTTTGCGGTGCACCACGGCATCCAAAAATCCGTGCTCCAGCAAGAACTCCGAACGCTGGAAGCCCTCCGGCAACTTCTGCCGGATGGTCTGCTCAATCACCCGCGGTCCCGCAAATCCGATCAGCGCACCGGGCTCCGCAATATTCAGGTCCCCAAGCATCGCAAAACTCGCCGTCACGCCGCCGGTCGTCGGGTCCGTCAGCACCGAAATGTACGGTAACTTCTCCTCATCCAGCCGCGCCAGCGCCGCCGACACTTTCGCCAACTGCATTAGGCTGATGGTGCCTTCCATCATCCGCGCGCCGCCGGAGCATGACACCACAATCAGCGGCTGCCGCGTCTCCATGGCCATCTCGATCGCGCGAGTCACTTTTTCGCCCACCACCGCGCCCATCGAGCCTCCGATAAATCCAAACTCCATCGCGCAGCAGATCACCGGCTTGCCGTTCAACTGCCCTTCCGCCGTGATCACCGCGTCGTTCATCCCCAGCTTTTTCTGTGCGTCCTTAATTCGCTTGGCGTACGGCTTGGTGTCCACAAATTTCAGCGGATCCGTCGAGACCATTCCCGCGTCGTGCTCGGTCCAATTGCCGTCGAACAGCAGTTCCAGCCGCTTTTTCGCGTTCACCCGGAAATGAAACTGGCATTTCGGGCACACAAACAGGTTCTCTTCCAGATCCTTGCGAAATACAATCGCGCGGCACGATTCGCACTTGATCCACAGCCCTTCCGTACGCACCCTCCGCTCTTCCGGCGGAGTTACCTGGTCAATCGCTTTTTTGTCCCGCTTAAACCACGACATGAAAAGTTTTCGGTCCTCAGTTCTTAGTTTTCTTCGATTACTTCCGCGCCAGTCACACTGAAACTCGCCCCATGGCATCTTGCTTCCTGATCGCTGATTACTGATATCCCTCAACAAAATCTCAGCTTATACCGTGCCAAGCACTCAGTAATCGATCCCCCGCTGCGCCAGTATACCCTTCGTATATGGGTGTTTCACTTCCTTCATTTCCGTCACCAAGTCCGCGGCCTCCACCAGCTTCGGATGCGCGTTTCTCCCCGTGCAGATCACGTGCACCTGCTCTGGCCGGCCCGTCAACGCCTCCACCACTTTTTCCGCGGCCAGCATCTTGTAGCTGATCGTGTAATTAATCTCATCGAGCACCACCAGATCGTACGCCCCGCTGTAAATCGCCGCGCGCCCCGATTCCCAGCACTCTTCCGCCATTCGGACGTCTTCGGGATCGGTCTCAGCCCCACCGATTTTCACAAAGCCGCGCCCCATCGGCCGAATTTCGAACTTGTCGTCGCCCAGCATCTTCGCGGCATCCAGCTCGCCGTAGTGCCACGAGCCCTTGATGAACTGCACCATCAGCACGCGCAATCCCTGCCCCACCGCACGAAACGCCGTGCCCAGCGCGCAAGTAGTTTTACCCTTGCCCGGCCCGGTGTAAACAATCAGCAGTCCTTTTCCTTCCGGCATGACTCCGTATCCTCATCAGGTCGCGCGATGTGCTGTGAATCACTTAAGTCTGCGGAGTTACCCCACAAACGTCAAGTTGCGGCGGCGCAAACGCGCGGAAGTAGATCAAACCTGGAAACGGGGGAAGACCCAATCAAAGTCCGAGCCGCTTCACCAACTCCTGCGCAATGATTCGCGCATGTTCGAGGGCCACTTCCCCCAACGGGTGCTTCGCCTGGCTTTTCTTGTCCTTCAGAATAATCCACAGGCCGGGTCGGTACACTTCATCGTCCGAAGGGCAGATCGCGCCCGTCAGTTGCGCAATCTCAAAATCAGGAACATGCGACAGTCCCAGGTCCACCAGGTGCGTGTTGTTCGGCAAAGGGGGCGGGTTGCACAGCAACTCCGTCAGCACCCCCCGCGCGTCGTCCACCAGGTCGCGAAATCCCTGCGAAACCAGCAGCCCGTCGATGTCCCGCGGCGTCGGCTGCTCCACCTGATGCAAATCGTAATCCGGCAGCGGCTTCTCCAACGGAATTTCAATCGCCACTGACGGCTGGTCCTTATCCGGTGCGATGCGTATGCGCATAGTTTTTACCGTTGCACATCATTTCACGGAACTCCGCAAAACGCACCTCGCGCGGAGACAATCCGCCAACACCGCGCTGCGGGCCGCCAAATTGTCTATTTGGGATATGGACTCCCCGAAAGAATCGCGAACGCCCGGTAAATCTGCTCGGCCAGCATCACCCGTGCCAGTTCGTGCGAATACGTCATCGCACTCAAGGATAATTTCTGCTTCACGCGTTCCCGCAGGCTATCCGGAAACCCGTCGGCATCGCCGCACACAAAAATAACTTCCCGGATGCCGCGGTCCCTCTGCTCGCCCATCCACTTCGTAAACGCCTCGGAATCGTATGCCTTTCCACCCGCGTCCAACAGCACGGAAGTCGTGGCCCGGTTCGCATCCAACCGCTTCAGCGCCGCCGCATCGCGCACCTCGGCCACTTCAATGGCGCAACTCCTCGCGATCCTCTTCACATAATCATCCAAAATCGCGCTCATCTCTGGTCGCCGCGTTTTTCCCAGCATCAGCAGGCAAATCTTCATCTCGCGAGTCTACCCTTCCCCGCTCCGCGAGTCTCCCCTCTTAAGCAACTTTCTTGTGGGAATCCGGCAGGCGTCACCTTATGATGTGCCTGTACTCACACCAGGATTTCAGGTCTCATGGCCCCCAATAATATTGCTTCGCCCGCATTCCATGCCGCGGCGCTTCGCAGTGAGCGAGTGCGCATCTTTGGCGTCCTCGCGTTTCTCGCCGTCGTGGCGCTGGTTCTCACCATGCGTGTTTTTCTGCTGCACACCACGGTCCTGAACAGCCACGCCGTCTGGAACCTGATTCTGTTCACCGCCGTCGGTCTCTACGAGTACGCGATGCTTCGCCTCACCAACCGCGCCCTGCGCCGGAAAGAGCAATTCCCGCGCATCGTCTGGATCACCAGCACCATCCTGGAAACCGCGGTTCCCGCCATCGGCGTGGCATGGCTCACCACCACCAGCTTCGAGTCGGCCTATCGCCCTTTGGCCAGTCCGGCCACGTTGCTTTTTTTTGTTTTCATCATTCTTTCAATTCTGCGCCTGGATCCCTGGATCTGCCGCCTCGCCGGCATCACCGCCACCATCAGCTATCTCGCCGCCGCCGTTTATCTCGGCTGGATCCCTCCCACTCCCGGCGCACCTTCCCCTGTCACGCAAACCGACGTCAGCCTCTACGCCGTCATCCTGCTGCTTAGCGGTTTCGTGGCCGGAGGAGTCGCCGGCGAAATTCGCAAGCATGTGGAAGCTGCTCTTCGCGAAGTCGAAACCAAGCGGCAACTCGATCGCGTCCAGCACGATCTCGAAACCGCCCGCGACATCCAGCAAGCCCTCTTGCCGCAAAAGCCCCCGGAAATTCCCGGCCTGGCCATTGCCGGTTGGAATCAGCCCGCCGATGATACCGGCGGCGATTTCTACGACTGGGACACCATGCCCGACGGCCGGCTTTCCATCGTCCTCGGCGATGTCACCGGCCACGGCATTGGTCCCGCGCTGCTCGCCGCTGCGTGCCGCGCCTATTCCCGTTCCAGCTTCGGCGCGCATCCGGATTTGTCGGTGGCACTCACCCAGATCAACGCCTCCATCTCCCGCGATCTCGATCCCAGCCGGTTCGTGACCTTCGCGGGAGTCGCCTGCACGCCCGGCACCGGCCAATTGGAAATTTTGTCCGCTGGCCACGGTCCCATTTTGCTCTATTCCGCTGCGCACGACGCTTTCATTGAGATCGATTCGCAAGGCGTCCCGCTGGGAATCCTGCCGGAATTTGTCTCCGGTCCGCCCACAAAAATTCAACTGCAAATGGGCGACATTTTTCTTCTGATCACCGATGGTTTTGTGGAATTTGAAAATCCCGCGCAGGAGGAGTTCGGGAAGGACCGCCTGAAGGGGGCTGTTCGAGCTGCGCGCGCCGCAACTCCCGAGGAGATTATCAAGTCGCTCTACGAAGCCGTCCTAACCTTCTCCAACGGCACCAAACAACAAGACGACCTGACCGTCGTCCTGATCAAGCGCGTGTAGCGGCCGCCCGCCGCGGCGGCCGGCGCCTTGCCGCAATTCTTGAGAAAAAATCTGCCTATCCCGCCTTTTTCGAAAGCTCTTTCCGACCGTGTCCTTCCGGTTCATCCGGTAGCGCCAGCGACGGCGCCTGCCTCCACAACCGCTCCAGATCATAAAATCGCCGCGCCTGGTCCCCAAACACGTGCACGATAAACCCGCCAAAATCCAGCAACGCCCACTCTGCCGACCGCCGCCCTTCCCGGTGTTCCGGCGTCCGCTTCATCTCTTTGTACAGCACGTCCTCGACTTCCGAGCAGATCGCCTGCAACTGCGGCGTGCTGTGGCCCGTGCATATCACGAAGTATTCTGTGAACGCACCCAATCCGCTCAAGTCCAGCACCGTAATCGCGCCGGCCTTCTTTTCCTGCGCGGCTTCGACCGCCAGCCGCACGCCCTTCGGTAATTTTTCGAGTTTCACCGGTACAGTCCCTGTTTCAAAATGTATTCCTCCACCCGCGCCGGCACCAGCCCGTGAATCGATTGTCCGCGGCTGGTCTTCCGCCGGATATCGGTCGCGCTCACTTCACTGGCCACGTTTTCCAGCAGGTACACCGTCGTCTTATCCAGCCGCGCCACAATCGGCGACCCATGAGCGATGGTCTCTTCTTCCTTCTCGCGCTTGGTGTCCCGCCGGCCGTGCAGATCGGGCGGAATCACCAGCCGCAGCGCCTCCAGACGGATGCCCGGGCGGTTGGCGATCACAAAATCGCAAAGTCCCAGCAGCGTTTCGTATTCCTTCCACATCGGAATATCCAGAAACGCGTCGGCGCCCACGATGAAAAAAATCCGGTCGCCTTGCCCATGATACGCATGGCGGAAATACCGTACCGTATCCACCGAGTAGTGCAGCTGCGTCCCGCTGAAATCCTCGCCGGCCTCCGCCATCGACGGCACGAAATGCGGATGATCCGCGGCCGCCAGCGCCACCATCGCAAACCGGTGCGGAAAAGGCGCCAGATGCTGTTTTAATTTATGCGGAGGCCGGCTGGCGGGAATGAAATGCACTTCGTCAAAATTGAAACGCCGGTCCGCGGCCCGCGCGACTGCCAGGTGACCTGAATGAATGGGGTCAAACGATCCGCCAAAAATTGCAATTCGCCGTGGATGATGTTTTGCCGCCGTACGGTTCGCCTGCGCAGTCGTCAATCCGCCTCCCGGATGCTCCCCAACTCGATTCTCTCACGAAATGGCGTTTCCGGGACCCGCCTCATTCCTCAATATTCTTCTGTTCGTCCAAAACCTTGGCGGCCTCTTCATCCTCTGCCTCATTTACCTCATTTTCTTCCTCAACTTCCTCTTCGTCGTCCATCGTTTCCTTCGGAATCTTATCCAGCGCGTCCGCGATTCCCCGCACCAACTCCTTCACTCCTTCGCCCGCGGCCGCCGAAATCGCGTGAAACTCGAGTCCCTTTTTCTTGCAAAACTTCTGCAACTCATCCAGCTTCGTCCGGTCGGTCGTGGCATCCACTTTCGTCGCCACCACGATCATCGGCTTCTCCAGCAGCTTTTCGCTGAACGCCCCCAGCTCGCCTTCGATAATCTCAAACGCTTTCACCGGATCCAGCTCGGCCATGTCGCTGGTATCAATCAAATGTACCAGCAACCGCGTCCGCTCCACGTGCCGCAAAAAGCGAATTCCCAGGCCCGCGCCGTGGCTCGCGCCTTCAATCAACCCCGGCAGATCGGCAACCACATACGTACGGCCCAACTCCGTCCCGTGCCCGCCGGTTCCGCCATCGGCATTCACCACGCCAAGATTCGGCTCCAGCGTCGTGAACGGGTAATTCGCAATCTTTGGCCGCGCCGCGCTGATCACCGAAATCAGCGTGGACTTCCCCGCATTCGGAAAACCCACCAGGCCCACGTCGGCCAACAGCTTCAGTTCCAGCCGCAGATTCCGCTCTTCGCCCAGCTCGCCTTCTTCTTTTTCCCGCGGCGCCTGATGCCACGGCTTTGCAAAATGCTGATTCCCGCGTCCGCCGCGGCCGCCCTGCGCCACCAGCAACCGCTGCCCCGGCCGCTTCAAATCCGCCAGCAGCACGTTGCCCGTCGCATCAAAAACCAAAGTGCCCACTGGCACCTTCAAAACCGTATCGTCGCCAGAAACGCCCGAGCAGTTCGACCCTTCCCCGTGCCGCCCGCGGTCGGCCTTAAACTCACGGTTGTAGCGGTACCGCAGCAGTGTGTTGTCATTGGGATTCGCTTCCAGGTAAATGCTGCCGCCGCGCCCGCCATCGCCGCCGGATGGCCCACCCCGCGGCACATACTTCTCCCTGCGAAACGCCACGCAGCCGTTTCCGCCGTCCCCCGCCTTCACAGAAATCTTCGCTTCATCAACAAACATTCTTCACTCTTCTCTGGATTCTTCCTCTGTGCGCTCAGTGCCTTCTGTGGTGAAAAACCCATATCGCAAATCGATGCGGTACTCGTTTCACCCCAGAAAGAAAAACGGCCCCAGCTCGCGCCGGGGCCGCCGCAATGCCTTCAAACTTAGTTAGCGGCCTTGGCCTCTTCCGCCGCCGGAGTCACGCTGATAAAGCGCCCCCGATTGCCCTTATCCTCAAACTTCACGTGCCCACGCACCAGCGCGTACAAAGTATCGTCCTTGCCCTTGGCCACGTTCACGCCCGCCTGATGCCGCGTGCCGCGCTGCCGGATCAAAATCGTACCCGCGTTGACGATCTCTCCGCCAAACCGCTTCACGCCCAGCCTCTGCCCGTGTGAATCTCGCCCGTTTGTGGACGAGCCGCCGCCCTTCTTATGTGCCATGACTAAATTCCTCTCAAATGTAGTGGCCGGACTTTAGACCGGCCAGCCAGAAAAGCAATCCTCTTACAGCTTGATCTCGCTGACCTGCACGGCCGTATAGTTCTGCCGGTGGCCCCGCTGAATCTTGTACTGATTGGTCTTTTTGAACTTCAATACGGTCAGCTTCTTCGCCCGGCCCTGCTCCACGATCTTCCCGGTGACGGTGGCCTGCGACGCGTCGGACCCCGCCATGACCTTCTTGTCTTCGGTGTGTACCGCCAGCACGGTCCCGAACTTCACCTGCTCGCCCACTTCACCCTTGACCCGCTCAATGCGGATGGTGTCGCCGGGTGCGACACGATACTGCTTTCCCCCGGTCTGTATAACGGCGTACATCTGTCCTCCAAAGCCTCTAGGCAAACCACAATTATACTTGGCCCGTCGCCACACGGTCAACGTGCTTCTCGAAACGCTTTTGAGGCTCTAGAAGAACACCGCGGGAGACACGTTAAATCGCTCGCTCAATCGCTGGATGTGATGTTTATTCAGCTCTCGTTTGCCGCGAAGCACCTCAGACACCAGACTCTCGGAACCAAGCAGGGGTGCTAAGTCTTTTTGTTTGAGATTGTTGGCTTCCATCAGTGCGGTCAGCACTTCTACCGGATTTGCAGCCTGGATGGGATAGCGCTCGTCTTCATAGGCTTCGATCAGCACCGTCAGAAGTTCGGCGAATTCTCTCTCTTTCGCGCTCAGCCGCTCCTTTTTCTCCAACTCCAGCAAAACGGCTATGTATCGCTCGTTCTGCGCGTCTGATGTGATCACTTTGGGCGCCACTATTCCGCTCAGGGTATCTTCCTCAATCATAGTGACAATCTTCTCACAGCACGGGCGAATCATCCCCTAACATCGCCTTCCGGACGACCGCAATCGGCGGAAAGCCCTGCCCCATGAACGCATCATGGAACTTCCCCAGGCTGAAGTCCGCTCCCATCTTCTGCTTATAATCCTCGCGCAATTTCAAAATCTGCAGTTTCCCCAGCGTGTAGTAAAGATACGTCGGGTCGCTCGTCCCCCGCTTGGTTTCAATCGACGCCACCTTCGCCGCCTGGTAGCCCTCCTTCACGAAGAACTCCTCCGCCTCCTCCAGGCTCATCGTCCCCGTATGCATCCGGATGCCGGCCACGAATCGCGCGTCCCGCAGCAGCGCATCCTGCAATTGCCCCAGGTGAATATATTTCGACTCCAGCGCGTCTTTCGCGCCCACGCCCGGCTGTGCGTAGCCCTCTTCCAGCATCATCTGCTCAGAATAATGCGCCCAGCCCTCCACATTCGTGTTCGCCGAAAAAATCTTGCGCAATTTCGAGGGCGCCCGCGGCGTCCACAAATACTGCATGTAGTGCCCCGGATAGGTCTCATGCGTCGAAGTGCTGAAGATCGTTCCGATGTTGAACGCCGACATCAGGCTCGCCACATCCTCCGGCGAATCCCCTGGCGCGGGCAACGTCACATGAAAGTACGATTCCGTCGCCTTGGTCTCAAACGGCCCCGGTGTGTCCATCGAAGCCGTCGTCGTCGCCCGCTCGAACGGCGGCGTCTCCTGCAAAATTGGCCTCGGCCCCGGCGGAATCGTGATGATGTATTTCTGCTGGATAAACGCAATCAGCCCGTCGAACGTTCCGCGAAACGCGTCCATCAGCTTGTCCGGCGCGGGATGCATCGCCTCCAGGTCCGCCAGCACCTCGGTGGGTTTCTTGTTCGGGTTGATCTCCTTGGCCACCCGCTGAAAATCCGCTTGGTTCTTGTGCAGGTCCGCCATGCCCACGGCCAGCAACCGCTCCAGTCGCGTGTCCACCATGTCCTCATACTGCAGCTTCTTCGAAAAATTCCCCGCGCCAATCCGGAAATCACCCTTGGACCGCTGCAGCAGGTCCGTCATCAGCCACTCCTCGTATTTCTTCAGCGCCGCAATCACCGCCGCGTTGCTTTTCTGGAACTCCGCATTCAGCGCTGCGTCCTTCACCTCGGCAAACGCCAGCGGCACATCTTTCTCGAAGAAACCCGCAATCCCCGGCAACTGCTCCAGCGCAATTTCCGTCGAAATCCGCGCCGGATTCTCCAGATTCAGCCGCGCCTGGTCCAGAATCCCCGGGATCTTCTTTTCCCGCGCAATCACGCTCCGCAGCCGCTCTTCCGGCGGCGCGAACTTGCGGATCATCAACACATAAACCCCGCCCGTTGCCCCGGACGAATACACGTCGGGATTTTTCTCCAGCGGCCTGAGCTTTTCGAGCGACAACAGTTGGCTGCGGATCGCCCCCAGCAGAATCAGCCGGTCCGCGGCATTCACCGCATCAAGTCCCTCGGGCGAAAATGCCTCCACGCGTTTCTCGTATGCGTGGAGCGTCCGGATATCCGCATCGCGCCCCGCTTTGGAATAGTCTTCGATCTCGCCGTCATACTGATGCAACCCCAGCGCCGTCGCCGTCGAGGGATTCCGCGGCAGATAGGACTTCTCCAGATACTCATCCACCAGCGCGTTCCACTGCGCGTCGCGCTCTCCCGCAAGCACCGCCGCAGCGCCGAACAACATGCCGAAAAAGGCCGTAATGATTCCAAATCGCCGCATAGCCGTCCTTATAATTCTTGGATAAATAGTTGAATTATCAGAAATCAAAAATCAAACCTGTACCCGAGGATCATCTTGGCAATCAGGTGGTCCGTTGATCGCGTTACGCCTACCCCAACCCCAAAATTAAACTCCCACTTTTCCGACACGTTCAGGTCAATCACTGGAAATATCTGCTGTTGCTGCTGCGCGGCCGGCAAAAAGCCGGTCGCCGGTCCCAGTGAACCATAATATTCGATTCCCCCGGCAACCTTTTTCGTGAAGTCATAGCTCACCTTCACGTTTGGCGAAAAAACAAACCCCTGGTTGGCGGTCTGCCCATGCACGGACTTGTCAAAGACCGGGTTGAAATCCAGATACCATCTGCCCAGCTTCTTATCAACGATCGGCCGCAATTCATACGTCCAGGTATCGGTCGAATACTGGCTGCGCTGGTAGCCAAACTCCTGCGAAATGCTCACGCCCACCGGCCAATGCCATTTTTCCGGCACGCGCACTCGCGGACGGATGTGGTCACCCACCCAATCCAATCCATATCCGTTTTTCGAGGAGGTGAAAATGTAAAAACCTACTTCAAACCAATCGTTGAATCCGTGGGTAATCTCGATAGTCTCGTGCAGCTGGTGATTCGTGGGATACATGCCATCCACCACAGTTTTCGAGCCCTGAAACGTGAAGTTGCTGTGCAACTCCACCATGGTATGCCCCGGATCCACCAGGTCCGACCCGTACACCTGAATCTCGTAGTTGTCTTGCGCCTGCGCCGGTTGCGCCCCAGACATCCACAACAGGAAGACAATTGCCGCTGCCCATTCCCAACTCCATTTCATTCGTCTCCCCCAGGCACGCGCGTCCAATAGTTTCCTATGATTTCTCTTGGATGTGGCAAGGAATGTTGGAGAGTACGCCCGCATCACGCGTGCGGATGCGCCTTATCGTAAATATCCATCAACTGGCGAATCGACGCATGCGTATACTTCTGCGTCGTCGAAAGCGACTGGTGCCCCAGCAATTCCTGAATCGCCCGCAGGTCCGCGCCATCGGCCAAAAGATGCGTCGCAAACGCGTGTCGCAACGAGTGCGGATGCAGATCCCAGTTGACGTTCACCAGCTTCACGTATTTCTTCACGATCCGCCCGACGCTCCGCTGCGTCAGCCGGCGTCCCCGGTAGTTCAAAAACACCGCGTCCACGCTGGCTCGCCGCCCCTCTTCCTCACACTCCCGCAGCAGCGAATCGCGCACTGGCCAATACGTCCTTAAAGCCTGCGCCGCCTTTTCTCCGTACGGCACGATGCGCTCTTTGTTGCCCTTCCCGCGCACCCGCAGCATCTGGTCCTTCTGGTCCATATCCACCAGGTTCAAACCGGTCAACTCGCTGACACGGAGTCCCGCCGCATACAGCAATTCCAGAATGGCGCGATCCCGCGGCAGCAGCAAGCCGTCTTCCGGAATGCCAACGCTCTCGATCGGCCCCGCGCCGCGCCGGTTCTTCCGGCGTCCGCTGCTTTCCGCGTTTTCCCCGCTCCCGGCAAGCTGGTTCAAGAATCCATTCATCTCCTCAGCAGAAAGCACCGTCGGAATGCGCTTCGGAAGCTTGGGCGTCGCCACCAGCCGCGCCGGATTTTCGTTCAATTTCCCTTCGCGCACGCAATATTTGAAAAATGACCGCAGCGCCGCTAACTTCCGCGCAATCGAACTCTTCTCCAGCCCAGCGTCGTGCAGGTGTGCCACAAATTCCCGGATGACGTGGTGGTTTACTTTTCCAAGCGCCGGCGTCTCCGTCCCCGGCGGCGTCAGAAAAGTCACAAACTGCTCCAGGTCGTGTCCATAGTTCACCAGCGTATGCGGCGAGGAGTTCCGCACCGAGCGCATGTACTCGATAAATTTTTGGATCGTCGCCTTCATTCCACCCCGCGTTCTCCCCTAAAGTATAGATACACTTCCACGCGTTATTGGTTTTCTCGGAATAATTGTTTCGCAATCAGTCTGGGCCGGGTGCGAAGCCCGAGGCTATGCCGCTCAGGCCTTGACGCCAACAGGTGTTGGCTCTTCCGCGGGCGTCGCCGCGGGCTTTTCCACCGGCTTCTCTTCCGGCGCCAGCTTTTCCCAATCGCATCCTTCTTTAAGGCAAGCGCGCACCGTGCCGATCTTCGTCTTTTTCTCCACCACAAACGGCGCGCCGCACTTCGGGCACGGCTCCGCAATGGGCATGAACGGCGTCGTGAAATCGCAGTCCGGATACCGCGAGCAGCCATAGAACACCCGGAATCTTCCACGCCCGCCCTTCCCCATGCTTCCGCGCTTCACAAATTCGCCTTCATTGCACTTCGGGCATTTGATCCCCATGGTGATCGGCCGCGTGTACTTGCACTTCGGATATCCCGAGCAGCCGATGAATTCGCCAAACCGCCCGTGCTTCTTCACCAGGCCGTTTCCGTCCAGCGGGCATTTCTCGTCCAGCGGTTCATCCGGCTGATGCGCAATCCGCGTCCCGGCCACCAAGCGGCGAGTCGTCTTGCAATCCGGATAGCCGGTGCAGGCCAGAAACGCGCCAAACCGCCCGCGCTTCAGAGCCATCTCCTTGCCGCAGTTTTCGCAATACTCAATTTTGTTTTCGGCGTCTTCCGGAATCTCTTCCGACATGTCCTGAATGAAATCGCATTCCGGATACCGCGAGCAGCCCAGAAAAAATCCGTGCCGGCTGATGCGCTCCAGCAATTCGCCCTGGCCGCACTTCTCGCACTTCTTCCCCGTCGGAATTCCGGCCTTATACGAAATCATCTCGTCGCCGGCCTTTTCCAGGTCCACGACGAACTTCTCCCAGAACTCCTTCACCGATTCCCGCCACGGCAGTTTGCCTTCTTCAATCTCATCCAGCTCTTCTTCCAGCCGCGCCGTGAACTTCACGTCGAATACGTCCTCAAAGCTCTTGATCAGCAGCACGCACACGCGCTCGCCCAGCATCGTCGGCGTGAACCGCCCCTGATCCTTCTTCACATACTCGCGCTCGACAATCGTCGAAATAATCGACGCATACGTCGAAGGCCGCCCGATCCCGTCCTCTTCCAATTCCTTCACCAGCGTCGCTTCCGTGTATCGCGGCGGCGGCTCCGTGAAGTGCTGATCCGGGCGGATCGATTCCAGTTTCAACACTTGCCCTTCGGTCACCCGCGGCAGCGCCTTGCCTTCTCCCTCGTCGTCCTTCTCATCATCCTCTCGGTCCGCACCCGCCACCGGGATCTGGTACACCTTCAGATATCCGTCAAACTTCATAATCGATCCGTTGGTCCGGAACGTGTAATCGCCCGCATTGATATCAATCGTCGTCTGGTCGTACACCGCCGGCAGCATCTGCGAGGCCACAAACCGCTGCCAGATCAACTGGTACAGCTTGAATACGTCGTCTTCCAGATATTTCCGCACGTCCTCCGGCGTCCGCGCCACATCCGTCGGGCGAACGGCCTCGTGCGCTCCCTGCGCATCCTTCTTCGACTTGTAGAAATTCGGCTTCTCCGGCAGATACGCGCTTCCGAACTGTTCCGGAATAAACGCCCGCACCTGCTCCAGCGCATCATTGGAAACCTGCACCGAATCCGTGCGCATATACGTAATCAGCGCCACCGATCCCTCGGCGCCCAACTCCACGCCCTCATACAGTCGCTGCGCCAGCGCCATCGTGCGCTTGGCCGTATACCGCAGCCGGTTATACGCCGCCTGCTGCAGCTTGGAAGTCGTAAACGGCGGCGGCGCGTTCCTGCGCTTCTCTTTCAGCGTGACGCTGGCCACCTGCCACTTGGCCTTGCTCACCGCGGCGACAATCGCGTCCGCCGCTGCCTGGTTCTTCACTTCAATGTCTTCGCCCTTCTTCTTCATCAGCCGCGCCTCGAAAATCGGCGGCTCGCCCGCGTCCATCATCGCGTGGATGGTCCAGTATTCCTGCGGCACAAACGCGCGTATCTCCTGCTCACGCTCCACAATCAGCCGCAGCGCCACCGTCTGCACACGCCCCGCGCTCAACCCGCGCCGCACTTTGTCCCACAGTAGCGGCGAAATCTTGTAGCCCACAATCCGGTCCAGCACCCGCCGCGCCTGCTGCGCATCCACCAACTGCGCGTCCACCTGCCGCGGCTTCTCAAACGCCGCGCGAATCGCCTTGGGCGTAATCTCGTTGAACGTCACCCGGAAAATCTTCTTTGGGTCGATGGGTTCGTACTCGATCTTGTCCTTCTCGGCAGCCTTCTTGGCAAACTTGCCCTTGCCGCCCTTCTTCCCGGCCGCTGCAGCCGCCGCCTCTGCCTCTTGTGCGTCCTTGTCCCCGTTTTTCTTCCCGTTTTTCGGATCTTCGTCGTCCTCCGGAATCAGGAACTTTGCCGGCTTGGAAAGCACCATCGCCAAATGCGCGGAAATCGCTTCCCCTTCGCGGTCCGGGTCGCCCGCCAGATACACCGCGTCGGCCGTGCTCGCGCTCTTCCGCAGGTCGTTAATCACCTTACCCTTGCCGGGGATCACCTGCAGCGTCGGCTCGAAGATCTTTGGATCGTCCAGATAGATCGGCTTCAGCGGCGGCTTCGGCGCGGCAGCCTTCCCGCCCCGCTTGCTCTTCTTCTTTTTCTTCCGGGCGTTGATTTCGTCTTCGCCAATGGGCAGACGAATCCCGATCGTCTTCGTCGGCAGGTCCATCACGTGGCCGATCGAAGCCTTCACCGTGTAATTCTTCCCGAGATACTTGTTGATCGTCTTCGCCTTTGCCGGCGACTCGACGATGACCAATGAACGTCCCATGAGTTCCTTTGTAACCTGTGAAGCTGTCTTTGGAAGGCCTACCGGGGCGGTCTGTGTCCTTCTCGCTACCTTATATATACGCGGCGCTACGGGGTGTCCCGTTTTCTAGAAGATGCTCGCGGGCCGCCTTTCGGTGCATTTTGCATCCGGCGGCGCGCTAACTCCTGCTCTTACAACAGCACCCTGCTGAACTGCTTTCCGGGGAGTTGCCGCACCATCCCCTTCATCTCCAAGTCAAACAGGGTAGCCAGAACCACACTGGAATTCAACCCGCTAGTTTCCACGATATCGTCAATTGGCCTCGGTTCCTCGACGTTCAGAAGTTCATAAATCGTTTTCTGTGAACCATTTAGGTCGCTTCCGGCCAGCAAATTCCGCTCCTCCGATTCCACCGCTTCCGCGTGCACCAGCGCTGCCCGAATCGGCGTTGGCAGCTCTTCGATCACGTCTTCCGCGCTGGTTACGAGCTTTGCTCCATGCTTGATCAACTGGTTTGGCGCGAAGCTCATCTCTTGCGTCACATTCCCCGGCACGCCAAAAACTTCCCGCCCAAACTCCATCGCCAGCCGCGCCGTGATCAGTGACCCGCTGTACTGCTTCCCCTCCACAATCACCACCCCCAGCGGCATTCCCGCAATAATCCGGTTGCGCACCGGGAAATTCTCCGGCGCCGGATGCGATCCCATCGGCAGTTCGCTCAGGATCGCTCCCCGCTCCAGCACCTTCTCATACAGCTTCTTGTTCTCCTTCGGGTAGCAGACGTCGATCCCCGTCCCAATCACCCCAATCGCCCGGCCGCCCACCGCCATCGTGCCCTGATGCGCCAGGGCGTCCACTCCGCGCGCCAACCCGCTCACAATCACCAGTCCGCGCTTCGCCAGATCGCGCGCCAACCGCTCCGCCATCTGCGTGCCATAAGCCGTCGGCCGCCGAGTCCCCACGATGCTAATCGTCGGCTCATTCAGGATCTGCGCGTCGCCCCGCACATACAGCATCACCGGCGGATCGTAAATCTGCAGCAGCGATTGCGGGTATTCCGGCTCTGTCCAGTTCACCAGCCGCGCGCCCAACGCCCGCAGCGCCGCAACCTCTTTTTCCGCCCGCCAGAAATTCTGCTTCTTGAAAATAGCCTGGGCCACCGGCGCCGGCAGGTTGCACTCTTCCAGCCTTGTCAAGCTGGCCCGGAACACACCCTCCGGCGACCCAAATTCCCGCAGCAATCGCGCGGACAGCCGGGCCGCTACGCCCGGCGTCAAGGTCATCGCCAGCCACGAGAGGGAAGCTTCCAACTCCATCGCCCCTCGAGCCTATGAGTATTCTAACCAACTTGTCAAGTTCCTATAGCGTACCGAATGTAGTGGCCAATCTTTAGATTGGCCAGCCCTCTGGCTGAAACTTCGAAAACTGTCTTTCCGGGGGCATCCGACAAGGATGTCCGAAGAACCTCAACTCCAACTATTTCGCTTACTCACTGTTTGGATTTATCGCGCAAAACAGAAGCCTCCGGCGCATTACCGCTCGCGCCGGAGGCTTCTGCTTCACGCTTTACTCTTCTCTTCTGTTGTCGCCGTTACTTGTAGTCCCCGCCGAAATCGAACAGGTCAAACAAGTCGCCGATTGCGGGCGTGTTCGTCGGCACGTACGGGTTATCCCAATCCGTCTTCGGATTGGGCAGGTTGTCGCGGCTGCGTCCGCTCACCGATGGCAAGTTCCAGTTTCGCTCGATGAACTTCAGCACCGAAACGTGATCCGTGTACTGGTGCGAAATGTGCCCGGGCTTGGTGTACTTCGACACCGCGATCAACGGAATACGCGTCCCGTCGCCGAAAAAGTCCAGCGACTGTCGGTATCCGGAGTCGTAGTAGCCCCCGCCTTCGTCCGTGGTGATGAGAATCGCCGTGCTGTCCCACAGTTCTTTGTTGGACTGCACTGCGTCGACGATCTTCTTCACGAACCCTTCATACAGGTCCCACTTGGAAGATGCCGGATGTCCGTCCACCCAGCCGCTCGGCTTCACGAACGAAACCGCCGGCAGGTTGCCGTTGGCGATGTCCGCGTACAGGTCCGTCGTGTCCTTGATGTGCTCGGTGCGAATCTTGGCGTTAGCCATGATCTGCGTCTGATAGTTGAACCCGTTGCAGATGTTGCAGTACTGGTCGCTCAGCTTGCCGACCGTTCCGTAGTTCAACTGATAGATGTCCGGGGGCACAGGCGGGTTGGCGGTTGGATCCCCAATCGCGTAGGCGTTCCACTGGTCGTTGTACGACTTCCACGACACGTGGTTTTCCAGCAGCACATCGCCGATGCTCCGCTGTTTCGTCGGGGGAATCGTGAACGGCGTGTTGTAAACGAAGTGGTCGGTGTACGCGTTCGCGCCAGTCCCGAAATAGCCGGGGTTGTAGTTGTTCAACAGATAGTAGTGATCCGGATCGCACTTCGGCTCGATCGGCCGAGGCAACGAACTCAGATACGCCAGGATCGGCGCCACTCCAGGCTGCGAGGCATCCGAGCAGTTCGTGTAGCTGCCGCCACCATATACCGGCGACCCGTATCCGCCGCCTCCGTATCCGTCCTGTATCCAGTAGTTATTGGTGCCTGGCTGGGGATTCGGGTTTTCGATTTCATTCACAACACCCGCATCCGCCGGTGTATCGGACCAGACCAGTTGGTTTTCCGGCGGCGTTCCGGGAGTCCCGTCGGGATTGCTGAACCAGATCGGATCGCCGAAGAACAGCATGATGCTGTCCAACCCTGTGCCGCCCATCGCCGGCTGGTGATAGTTGTCGCTGATGGCGTAATGATCCGCCAAATACTTCGTGTATGGCGCATCTCCCTGGGCCATGTTGTAGAAGCCCATCGCTGTGGCGCCTTCGCCGGTGTTCGGTGCGCCAGGGGCGTACTGCGTGCTGAAGCCTGCGGGCTGCGCATTGCCGTTCACGTTCGAGCCCACGCTCACTTCCGTCCACGCAAACAGATCCGCGAGGCAACCGTTTGGATGTTGTTTGGAAATGTGGGAAGCGTCGCAATCGAATTGCTGCCACATCTGATAGAACCGGTGCACCGGACTTTCCGCATACGAATCATTCGTAAACGGGTTCTGTTTGGTGTTATTGGTCAACTGGAACGGCCCCGGCGGCAGCGTTGAATACGGCGCGGTTGCGTTGATTCCATTGATCCGCGAATCCGGCACTTTGCCAGTCAACTCCGACCCGCCGGTCGTCAGGAAGTTGTAGTAGTAGTCATCCGGCAGTCCATTCTCCGACGATTTCGCATCCGCGAGCGAGCAGATCCCGTTGTTCTTGCAAACATCCGATGGCCCGCCGTTCAACTCCGCCGGTAGCGGCGAAAAGAGCGTCTTCTTCTTCGGCGCCAACTGGTACGTCGCGCTGTCGGTTGCGTCCGCTTCATACTGGTACGCAAACGCAAAATTCTTACCCGGGGTTCCATCTTCCTTGACGATGTGCTTCGACAACAGATTGTCCACGCTCTCCCCGCCCTTCGGTTCATAGGTGGCAAAAATGTGGTCGAACGTCCGGTTTTCTCCCACGATCACGATCACGTGCTTGATCGGCGTGCGAGCCCGGTTGTGGTCGTCCTTGTCGTGATCGTCGGCCTGTGCGCTGCCCACGAATGGGCTGAACAGGCTCATTTGCGCCATTGCCAGCACTGCCAGGCCTTTGCGAGCGCCTTGCCACAGCTGTGACGCGGAATTTCTTGCTGTCATGCGGTATTCCTCCTCATTCCTTCGTTTTCGGACTGGGAGGCCTACTCTGCCTGCTCACGATTTCTCCTATGTTCACTCTTTGTAAATTCCGTGTGCCAGTTCTGTTAATTCCGCGTGACACCTCTTTCCGATCGCTCAGGACCCCAATTTTTCTGCGCGTTCCAGCCTCTTCTTGTGTTAGGATTTCCGAGGTTTTCCCTTCCCATTCCTCGCCCAAATATCCGCATGGAGGAATTCATGAACAAAGTCATTCGCCTGTCCCTGGTCATTCTCACTGCTGCAATCCTGATCGCCGCGCTTCGCGCCCAATCTTCCCAGGCCCCGCCCAAACCGGGCCCGCAACACGAAAAACTGGCCTTCTTTGTCGGCAAGTGGACTTCCGAAGGCGACGTCAAATCCACCTCTTATGGCCCCGGCGGAAAATATACGGCCACCGAAACCTGCGAATGGTTCCCTGGCAAGTTCGCCGTCAGCTGCAAGACCGATGGCGCCATGATGGGCGGCGTTATCAAGGGCATGAGTGTCATGAGCTATGACACCTACCAAAACTCCTACATCTATTTCGAAACCAACAACTGGGGCGAGAACACCTACGCCCACGGCGTCGTCGACGCCGACACCTGGACTTGGACCAACGACTCCCCGATGAACGGCAAAACCGTCCACGGCCGCTTCACCATGAAGCAACTCTCCCCGGACGCCGCCGCCTACAAATTCGAAATGGCCACCGGCTCCGACCCCATGACCCTGGTCATGGAAGGCAAACAAACCCGCCAAAAGTAACCGCCAATTCCTTCTTGGGTGCCGCACCCTGCGGTTTCCAGGGTACGGCTTTTTCTTCTCCGCCCCTTTCTTCTCTGCGCGTTTCAGGGGCGGCCTTCTATTCTCGTCCCCCACCTGTAGGGGCACGATAAATCGTGCCCTCTTGGGTTCCTCTTCTCTTCTCCGTGCTTCTGTGTTCAAACTCTTACCTTTAAATTCTTGCTCCCAAAAAATCCCGCACAACCTTGTCGCAGCCCCCGCCATCCCTCAAACTAGACCAAGCCACTATGCAAAAACTCTCTCCTATAAAACGCCGCCACCTCGCCTTGCTCGTTCCTTTAACCCTCCTCTTCCTCCGCCCCTCCTACGCCCAAGACCAGCCGCCCTCCACCATCCGCGTCAACGTCAACCTCGTCCTCCTAGACGCCACCGTGAAAAACAAATCCCTCCAAATCATGTCCAACCTCAAGAAAGAAGACTTCGACCTCCGCGAAGACGGCGTCCCCCAAAAAATCGACGTCTTCAGCCGCGACGAGATCCCTCTCAACGTCGCCCTCGTTCTCGACCTCAGCGATTCCATCGGCCCCTTCCTCATGCCCCTGCGCCAAGCCGCCGCCACCGCGCTCGCCGCCCTCAAGCCAGCCGACGAAGTCGCCCTCTTCACCTTCTCCACCGACGCCCAAATGCGCGTCCCCTTCACCAAGGACAAAGCCAAGCTCGCCGAACAGATCAGCGCCTTCCGCGTCGGCGGCGCCACCAATATCAATGACGGCATTTTTCTCCCCGCCCAATATCTCCTCAACGCCCCGCAAAAAGACCGCCGCATCATCATTCTCATCAGCGATGACGTGGCCACCGCCCAGGGCGGCCAGGGCACCAACGACATCGTCACCGAACTTATCGCCTCCGACGCCGTTCTCTACAACCTGAAAATTCCCGGCGACAACCCCGCCGGCGTTCGCTACGCCGCGGCCATGACCCCCGGCCTCGTCAACATCCGCAAAGTTGTGGACCAAACCGGCGGCGAAATCTTCGACGTTCCCGATCTCGATCATCTCGACATCATCTTCCGCGCGCTCATCGACCGCATCAAGACCCGCTACACCCTCGGCTATTACACTTCCGCCACCGCCGCCCTCGGCAAGCCGCATAAGCTCGACCTGCGGCTGGCCCCATCGTTTGGCAAGAAGGGGCGGGACTATACCGTCTTGTCCAAGTCCGCTTTTTATATTCACTAAGAAAAAGAGGCCTGCCCGGTGTCGGAAACACAGGGGCAGGCCTCTTTTTCTTTTCGTTTTCTGATTACTGTTCGCTGAGTGCTGTTATCGTTTTTCTCTTCCTACTCGCTCACACGGCGTCTCGCAGAATCTGCTTTTCTTCCGCGGAAAATCCGCGGTAGCTCCCGGTTTCAATCTCCCGCTCGCGAGCGAACGGCGGCATCTCCCGCAATCTTTGCAACGCTCTCTGCATTTCCGGCCGCAGTGGCGCATCCTTTTGCGCGCTGCTCCGTCGCGAAGCGGCCAGCTGCATCGCGGCAGGGTCCGTGACGGAAGGCGCCGCTCGATGATTGCTCGGCGTCGCGTCTATCCGGTCAACCGACAGCACCGCCCCGCGCGGCGTATTGTCGGCAATGTTGTTCTGTCCGTAGTTCGCATTCCCCGCGCCTCCCGGCACTGGAGGCCTCCACGACCTCGCCGGCCCATTCTGATTCGGCGCAGGTCGCGCGTTGGGATCCGCCGGTGCAGGATTGTCGCCCCCATTGTCGGGATCCGGATATGCTCCCGGATCATCCGAAGGCCCGTAACCCGGGTAAGAATAATAGTAGCCGGGCGCGTAATAGTCCGGGTAGTAGCCGTAGTAGCCATACGGATATCCCCAGCCCCAATACGGCCAGCCATATCCAAATCCCCAGCCCCAGCCGCCCCATCCGTAACCATAGCCGCGGCCCCAACCTCTGCCGCCCCATCCATATCCGCGACCTCCGTAGTAACCGCCGCGGCCTCCGTAATACCCTCCGCGGCCGCCATAGTAGCCGCCACGATATCCGCCGGCATAGTGTCCGCCGCCGTAACCAGAGTGGACTCCGCCGGTGAAATTTCCTCCACCATGAAACGCCGATCCGCCGCCTCCATGAAATCCGCCGCCACCGCCGCCGTGGAAGCCTCCACCTCCGCCCCCACCGTGCCCGCCGCCTCCATGCTGAGCAAGCGTCGGCTGCGGCAACCAACCAAGCGCCAGCGCCGCGGCGACAACCAAAACAACTCGAACTACATTGGCTTTCTTCATATCACTACCCTCGGTTCCAAGCCCCTCATTCCATTAGATGACAAATCGCCCACTTTGGATTCCAACCCGCATTCTACACCCGCGCAATTGCTCCGTGCAGCGCGGTCTTTACTTTCTCCTGAGCCCACCCACCGGTCCGTCCCCATCGAGCGGCCGCACAAAACTTTGCAAGTCTTTTGACTCTTGACAACCGCTAGAACCAAGTAGAGACTCTCCCCCGGTCAAGAACCCGCTAGGGTTCGAAACAATAGCCCCGGCTGTGCGACTGCCTCTGCCCCGTTGTGACAGCCCTCGAATGCAAAGCCCGCGAAGGAGAACCTATGTCCATTCACCGTTCCCTGCTCTTGCGAGTACTAGCCTCTGCTGTGTCACTCGCCGTACTTTCTCTCTGCCTGCTCGTCCCCGCAGCCTGCAGCCAATCGAACCCCTCCCTCTTCCGCAGTGACGATTTGCAGATCCGCCTCACCGATGCCGACCGGGCCAGCGCGCAAAGCGCGGTCCGCGTTTATAAGCATGCCTATTTTTCCCGTACCTCTGCCGGATTGGCCGCGCGTCATCAGGCCTCCGCTCATCCGCAAGGCGCGTCTGCCGCGAAGTCTTCCCTTGCTGTCGCAGGTGATGACTTCACCCAGAATCCCGGCGATGTCACCTACCAGGGCGGGCCAACCGTCGCCTATGCCGTGTCCCATGCCGTCTACCTGAACCCCGGCGGCACGTGCACCATCGCCAGTTGCTGGGGGGATCCCGAGCGCTTTCTCGACGACATAGGCGAGAGCGATTTCATCCATGTTCTCGATCAGTATGTCGGACTCTCCAGCAGGAATCGCTACACGCTCGGCCACAGGGCCGTGCTCAAGGATGCGCTGCCGGAAAATCCCCTGTCAGAGTCGGACTTGATTGCCATCCTGCACGGCGTGGTCGCCAAGATGGGTGCCGGCGGTTACGGAAACATTTATCACCTGTTTCTTCCGCCCGGCGTCGATACCTGCTTTGACGCGCCCGCCAACAACGTCTGCTATTCCCCGGACAATTTTGCCACCTTTGGTTTTTGCGCTTATCACGACAGCGTCACTTACACCGATCTCGGCCATGTGCTCTTTACCGTCGAACCCTGGCAAGGTCCCGGCTCCGGCTGCGAAGACTCGCCCACCGGCGCGCCCAATGGCCAACTCGCCGACTCCACCAATGACACACTCAGCCACGAGTTGTCCGAAACCATCTCCGATCCCGATGGCACCGCCTGGTGGAATGATGCGGACCTGGTTTTGCTCGGCAACGAGATTGGCGACGAGTGCCTCTTTATCGGTTCCGACGGCTATCTGAACGAGCCGACCTATTTCGCCGACGGGCATCTCTACCGCACCCAGTCCGAATACTCCAACAACAAGCACGCCTGCGCCATTTCGCCGCACAACTAATTCCGCCACTCATCGCCGGTCGCTGGACCCTGATCGCGGGTCACTTTCCTTCGGCGGGTGCCCTACCCTATGCGCAGTTTGCATAGGGTGGGTCCGCTCATCCTGCTTTTCAAACCGCGGCTTCGGCTAGGGACCAATCGGCCGGAGGGAAGCTTACCGGCCAAAAGCCGGGAGCCGGGGACTCAAACTCGAACGCCACCAAAAACCGTCCCTCTTCCGACTTTTCCACCCGCAATATCCTTCCGGCCACGGAGGTTTCCGTTTTTATATTGTTCAGCCGGATTTCCTGCCCTCGCACCAATTCCATCCCCACATCCAGCAAGCCGCCATGGGCGTTGACCACCTGGCTATGCGCCTGGATGCTCACCCGCTTGCCATCGGGCACCACAGCCGACAAGGACACTGGCACGCGCAACACCACCCGCTCGCTTCTGCGCCGGTTGGCGGCCTCCATTACATTCTTATTGCTCACCGGACTCGACTTACTCGTCCCCTCTGACATGCTGCTCCATTCGCCTGATTGAGAGGTACCGCCGAACCACCCCACCGACCACAATCAGGCTGGTCGCTAAGATAATCGCCCCTGCGATAAGGTAGATGTCCATGTACCATTCGGAGTGTTCATTCGATTCTTCGAGGAGATACGCCCCGGCCAAAAACAGCACCGGTGTGAGGAAGACGCCGAGGTTCCGGTTTCTTCTCATGGCAGCCTGCGAACGCCGCTGAGTCAGTTCTAATGACAGTCTAATGTTTGTAAACATCTCCAATCTAACTGGACTCTTGTCTTACCGCCCAGCTTTAGCCACGCCCATTGCGCAAAAGAGCAACCCAGAAGCTCCATAAAGAAAACATAGGACTTACCCCAAGGCGGCGCGTATGCGCGGGAATGATTGGACTTAGCGAAATCCAGCGGAAACCCAGGCTTCTGCGCGGCAACAAACTAGAGCAACCCCCGCGCGAACATAAGCCATCATCTCAAAAACTACCTAATTAATTAACAGTATCGTATAGTACTGGGACGATTTTGCGCCGAAAGGTTAACGGGACAAGCGTGAGTTCAAAGTTAAACGTTCACAGTTTAGAGTTCAGGGAGAACGGTGGTAACCGTCCCGTCTCTCCCCGGGTTTTAACCCTTGTCATCCCGAACGAACGTGAGGGATCTGCTTTTTCCGGGGTTTTAACTCTTGTCATCCCGAACGAATGTGAGGGATCTGCTTTTCCCGAGACGAAGCGCCATGTGCCAGGATGTGGCGGAAGTAGTCAGGTAGTAAAGTTGAGCAAGGACAAAAATATCCCACTGAATAGAACCATATATGATGAGAATGAACTGCTCGTCGGATTTCCGGATAGTGTTGTGCGCATCCTTTCAGTTTGCACAGACCTTACAGTCTCGGATTTATGGATAGAAGATAAGCTGAAGGATTTCACGCAAAAAGTGACATCGCTGAGGTCAACACTCAGGGCAGGACAAGAAAGTAAGGAGAAATTCCGCAAAATGATGGAAGAGCACCTTGCTAACCAGTCAGCTCCTGATAAGTCAGAACCGGAGAAGTAGGCAGGTGGCCCGGAAATGACCGACTCCCTTTTTGTCCCTTCCGACGGGCGGACCAACGAACCCTCATCAACTTGTAGATCGCAATATCGCGGAGGGTGCCCCGGTTCGTTTTGATATCCGGGTCTTGGGTTTTCCGCTCCTTCCTTTTCGCTTCCTGATTACCGATCACTGATTACGGATTACCGCCTTTTCCACGGCTCCAACCATTCGAACGAAGTACCATATAATTAACTATTTACAGCGTTACCCACTCCGTGCTATCATAGTACGTGACAATCGCGCACCGCCACCCTGCGAGCCTCTGCGTTCCCCGCGTCTCTGCGTTAGCCTTGCTCTTTCCTCACTCTGAACTTTCAACTTTAAACTTCAAACTCTCAATTTCTCCTCTAAACCCTTTCCCTTCACATCACTCCAGGACGCGCGCTGGCAACTCCTTTCCTTTGATACCACTCCAAAAAACAGGGGGGACACCCCCCTCGTGGTCCGACCAATTCACCTCACTGTCGGATATAGGCCGCCAAGTTCCCGCCGCTTCTTATCGCCCCGTCTTCACGGGCCACTGGTCACGGATCACGGGTCACATTCTTGCTCCCGTATCTCCTTTCCCTGCGTCTCTTACGCAAAAACAGGGGGGAGGGGGGGCTGGTCATACCAATCCACTCCGGCCTGCTCCTTGTCCTCTACAGCCGTCCCACTCTTCATTACTTTGTTGTGTCGTTACTTCGGCTGCTATCCTGCCCGTTACATCACACAGTACCCGACGCCTATTGCGCGCCGCTCCGGCAAACCCGAATCTAGGAGGTGCCCGGCAACTTCAAGGGTCCCGCTATGCTCGGCGGGAAAGTTGCCCCGGCAGGAGCCCCATGCCCACGATCGACCGCCAGGAGCTGGACCGCCTGGAACGCCGCAACCTGCAGCTCACTATTCTCTCCGCCGTCTTTGTGCTGGTTCTGGCCGGCGGCTTGGCCAGCTTCATGTATCCCCTGGTCTTCGACCACCCAGTCGGCAACAACTGGCACATGCGGGTGGCCTTCTATGGCTTTTGCGTGCTCACCCCGCTCTTTGTCGGCTACCTGTTCGACCGCCAGCGCACCTTCACCAAGCTGAAGCAGCACGTCATCGCGGAACTGGAACGCAACGTGGCCCTGCAGATTCAGGCCAGCACCGACCTTTTGAACACCATGCCCGACCAGAGCCATTTCTGGGACCGCCTGAGCATGGAATTCCGCCGCGCGCTCACCATGGAGAAAACAATGTCCCTCGTTCTTGCCAAAGCCAACGCCCACTCGCGCTCCGCGGTCAGCGACCGGAAGGCCGCCGTCAGCGACGCCGCCAAAGCCATCTCCAAGCGCCTGCGCCCCACCGATTCCGTCTATCACCTGGCCGACGACCTTTTCGCCATCGTGCTGCCGGAAACCGATACCCTGAACGCCAAGCGCATCGCGGTGCGCCTGCAGGAAGGCCTGCAAGATGTGCGCGCGAAGTACGGACTGATCTTCGACCTGACCGCGCACAACTATCCGGATCACGTGAAAAGTTCCCACGAGCTGGAAGACATCGTAAAATCGCTGTTGCCGGAAGAAGAAGAAAAGAAATGGCAAGCGCCGGCCGAAGTTCCCGTCGGCTGAAGCTGAGTATTTTCGTGAATATTATGAAAACTCTATCGCAAGGCCTGGCACAAATCTTCGATCAGATTGCCCGCGTCCTCCAGTCCAATCGAGACGCGTACCGTGCGTGGCTCGACGCCCGCGCGGCGCAACTCTTCCCCGCTCCTGCGGAAGTGCGAGCCGCAAATCGTGAGCAATACCAGCGATTCCGCGCCGCCCGGGCTCGACGCCGGCAGAAATAGTTTCACGCGGTCGCAAACTTTTCGCGCCGCCGCCAGCCCGCCGTTCCCATCAAACGCCAGCATCGAGCCAAACCCCCGCCTCCGTTTTTTCAATTCCACAATGACCGGCCAGCGGGAGCGCCGCCACTGCCAGAAATGTGCTTGCCGAAAAGAACGAAAGTGAGTAGTGTGCGGGTAACCGAAACCGATGAGCGACCAGTCATCTACACCTCTTACTAAAAATCAATGGCGCGGGTTTTTCGCTTCGTGGGGCGGATGGGCCCTCGACGGAATGGATTCCTACATTTTTGCGCTGGTGATGGTGCCGGCGCTGAAGGAATTACTGCCGCGCTCGGGATTGCGCAGCGACATGGGCGGCGTGGGGTATTACGGCGGGCTGTTGTTTGCGCTGTTCCTGGTCGGCTGGGGCTGCGCGTTTTTGTGGGGTCCGGTGGCGGACAAGTATGGGCGCGTGCGCACGCTGATGCTGACGATTCTGTGGTATTCGCTGTTTACCTTTTTGTGTTGCATCAGCACGCGGGTTTGGCAGCTTGCACTGTTCCGGTTTTTTGCGGGAATTGGCATTGGCGGGGAATGGGCGATGGGCGGCACCTTTGTGGCGGAGGAGTGGCCCGAAGACCGGCGCAAGATGGCGGCGGGGTGGATGCATACCGGATATTACGTAGGTTTTTTTCTGGCGGCGCTGGCCAATTATCAGATCGGGGCGCGCTATGGCTGGCGGTGGATGTTTGCGATTGGCGGATTGCCGGCGCTGCTGGTGAGTTTCATCCGGTATGGAGTGAAGGAGCCGAAGCGCTGGGGGAGCAAGGCGCAGGAAGTACGGACGTGGTCGCTGCTGCGGCCGCTGGCGGTGTTGTTTTCCGCGGAGTACCGCAAGCGGACGATTGTGAATTCGATTTATGTGCTGGTGTCGATCATCGGATTGTGGGCTGGGTCGGTATATGTGCCGGCGGCGGTAACGGATATTATCAATCGCAATAAAATAACGGGATTGAACATAACGCATACGATTTCGCTGGCGACGATGTTGCTATCCGTGGCGACGATCCTTGGTTGCATCGTGCTGCCGCCGCTGGCGGAACGACTGGGACGCCGCGTGACGCTGGGGATCTATTTTGTGTGCATGCTGTTTTCGATTGCGATTGGATTTGGGTACGTTTTCTATCTGCCGACTGACCCGCTGAAGTGGTTTATGGTTTCCCTGTTCTTTTTAGGGCTGGGCGGGGCCAATTTCGCGATGTATACGCTGTGGCTGCCGGAGCAGTATCCGACGGAATGCCGTGGAAGCGCGTTTGCATTCGCGACTTCAGCGGGGCGATTTGCCGGAGCGGGATTTACGTTTCTGGTGGGGGCGGGTGTGGCGCACTATCACACCATTGGGAAACCTGTTTCGTTCACGGCGGCGGCGTTTGTGGTGGGTTTGGTGTTGTTGCCGTTGGGATTTGAGACCAAGGGCAAGACGTTGCCTGCGTGAAAATCGAAGAGGGGCACGATTTATCGTGCCCCTACCTTTCTATCCAAGCAAGAATTAGGCTTCTTCTTCGACGAGGGCTTCGCCGTGGAGGGCTTTGTGGGCGGCGATGACTTTTTCGGCCTGATCGCCGGGAACATAGTCGTAGTGTGAAAACTCCATTGAATAAGTTGCGCGGCCTTGCGTCATGGAGGTGAGATCCGTGGCGTAGGAAAGCATTTCGGAAAACGGGACTTGGGCGCGGACGATGACGTTGTGACCGCGGGCTTCACTGCCCGCGATGCGGCCGCGGCGGGAGCTGAGGTCGCCCATAAGGTCGCCGGAGTATTGGTCCGGTGCGTAGACTTCGACGTGCATGACGGGTTCAAGGAGCGAGGGCCGCGCGGTCTTCATGGCTTCCTTGAACGCGAGCGATCCGGCAATTTTGAAAGCCATGTCGGAAGAATCGACGTCGTGGTATTTGCCGTCATAGAGAATGGCGCGGAAATCGGTGACTGGGAAGCCGGCGAGATAGCCGCGTGCGGCGGCATCGCGAATTCCTTTCTCGACAGAGGGGATCCAGTTCTTGGGAATGGCGCCGCCGAATACGTCGTCGACGAACTCGATTCCCTTGCCGCGCTCCATGGGCTCGAATTTGACACGGCAGACGCCGAACTGTCCGTGGCCGCCGGACTGTTTCTTATGCTTGCCTTCGGCATCGGCCTTGCCGCGGATGGTTTCGCGGTAGGGAACCTTGGGGGGCTTGAGGGCCAGGTTGACGTTGTAGCGCTTCTGCATTTTGGCGACAACGACCTCGATGTGCTGCTGGCCGCTGCCGGCGAGGAGGAATTCCTTGGTCTGCGGATCGCGGGAGAAACGCAGCGCGGGATCTTCTTCCATAATTTTGTGAATGGCTACACCGATTTTGTCTTCGTCGGCACGGGTTTTGGGTTCGACTGCAAAAGTGATGGAGGGTTCGGGGAGCCTGGCGGGCGAGTAATAAATCGGGCCAGTCTTGTCGCCGAGCGTGTCACCGGTGATGGTCTCTTTCAGTTTGGTGATGGCGCCGATGTCGCCGGCGTGTAGCTCCGAAATTTCGGTGAGCTGCTTGCCCTGGACGACCATGGTGTGCTGGAAGCGCTCGGGAATGTTGCGATTGAAATTTTGCAGGGTGGCGTCGTTTTTCAGGACGCCGCTTTTCACCTTGAAATAGTTAATGCGGCCGGAAAAAGCGTCTGCGAGGGTCTTAAAGGTGAAAACGGAAAGCGGCTGGGAATCGTCGTACTTGCGATCAATGCGGTCGCCCTTGCCGCCGAGGTCCTTGAAACCAAACTGGGAGTGCTCGTCCGGATGCGGGAAGACATCGGCGAGGAAGGTTAAGAGGCTGGAATTGCCGACATTGCGCGTAGAAGAAATCATCAGGACGGGGATGATCTTTTCGGAAACGATGGCTTTGCGGACGGCGGGGATGAGGTCATGGACGGGAATGGTGCCCTCGCGGAAAAATTCTTCCATCATTTCGTCGTCGCCTTCGGCGATCATCTCGACCAGCTTTTCGTGGGCTTCTTCCGCGTCATCCTTTAGTGCATCAGGGATGTGTTCGATGGTAGCTTTGCCATCGCCATCGGGCGTGTACATGTGGGCTTTCATGGAGACGAGATCGATCACGCCGCGAAAACCTTTTTCGTTGCCGATGGGCATCTGGAGCGGGACAACGGTGCGGCCAAAGACCTGGATGAGGGATTCCAGGGAGCGCTCGAAGCTGGAAAGTTCGCGATCCATCCAGGTGAGAACAAAGGCGCGGGGAATATCGTACTCGGCGCAGTAGTCCCAAACTTTTTCGGTGGTGACCTGAGCGCCGACGTGGGCGTCAACGGTGATGAGCGCGGCATCGGCGGCGATAAGCGAGGCTTTGGTTTCGGTAATGAAGGTGGAATAGCCGGGGAGATCGAGGAAATTGATTTTAACGGTGTTGCCGGCACAGAGAGTGCAGGCCCATTCGGCGTAAGCGATGCCGGTCTGGATGGAGATTTTACGGGCGATTTCTTCTTCATCCCAGTCCGTGGTGGTGGTGCCTTCCGCAACTTTGCCGAAGCGAGGGGTAACTCCGGCGGTAAAAAGTAACGACGACACCAGTTGCGTTTTTCCGGTGCCGCCGTGGCCTACAATGCCGACGTTTCTGATGTCCTTGGTGGGATAGATTTTCATGACAGACCTCCGCGAAGGTGTGACCAACCGAGGTCACCGGGCGACAGTCCGCCGAGCGAAAAACAGGCCGGGCCAGCGCCTGGTGAGATTATTGGTTTGAAGGAGAGCGCGGCCCTACCTGGGTCCCGGAAAGCGGGGCGAAGGAGAAGCGATGAATCCCTGGTCCGCTCTTCTTAACGGGGGGATGCTAGCACAGGGGACGGGTGGGGGCAATGGAGGGGGACACATCCGCAGCGTACCCTAGTCGCGTTCACGAAGCGGGCAAGATATCAAAGATGGCCTTTAAGTTGAGCTTGCTAGATTTGGGGAGTTCGAGGGTGCGCGTGTAGTCGGGGCGGCCGGGAGATCTTAGGAGGATGGAGTGGGAGCCGGCGGGGAGTTTAAGGGTGGCGGGAGCGTTGCCGTGGAATTTGCCGTCAACGAAGATTTCGGCGGCGTCGGGATCGGAAGTGATGGTGAGCAGGCCGTAGCCATCGCTGGATGAGGATGGGACGGGCGAGGCGGCAGCGGAATTCGTGGAGTCGGCCGTGAGCTGTGTTGTTTCGCCGGCCTCCGCGGGGCTGGCGGGGCCAACGGCGGAAGCGCGCGCGGTGTTGACTGGAACATCCGGGTAGAAGCGGTGGAGGACGGTTAGGAGATCGGTGGCGCTGAGGGCGAAACCGATGCCGGTGACGTTCTTTTTGGTGATCTTCAGGGTGTTGAGGCCAATGACCTGGCCGCGAGGATTGAGCAGCGGCCCGCCGGAATTTCCGGGATTGATGGGAGCGTCGGTCTGAATCCAAGTGCCGGGGCCGAAGGCGGGGAATTTTCCCACGGCGCTGACGATGCCTTTGGTGGCGCTGAAGAGCATGGCGTCACCAGGATTACCGACAGCCAGAACGGATTCGCCCTGCTGGATGGAGCTGACGTCGGCGAGAACGAGGTACGGGAAGACGTAGCCGGGAGAGGGCGCATCGGCCTTGACGAGGGCGATGTCGAGGTCGGCATCGATGTAGACCACGCGGGCCGGCAATTGCACGCCGGAGGGCAAGAGCGCCAGCAATGTGGAATCGCCGCGAGCGACATGGGCGTTGGTGGCAATGACTCCGGTTTCGGTGACAAAAAAGCCGGAGCCCAGGGCGTTGAAACCTTTGAGACAAACGACAGCGGGTTTTGTGCGCTTGACGATTTCCTCGAGCGAAAGTTCCAATTGGAAGGCAGCGGGCTGCACAACGGCAGCTGCGGCGACGGAGCCAGTGAAAGCGGCGGAGACGAGTTCGAGATCGGCGTGGAACTGTTCGGATTTGAAAAGCCAGTATTCGCCGTGATTGTGGCCGTGGAGGTCCACCCAGTTCATGGGGCCTTCGGTGAGGGCGATTTCGCGGGTGGCATAGCCGGGAAGAGAGAGACGCGCGACCAGGGGGTGCTCGAGGCGCTGGCCGAGGACGGTATGCGTGCGGCGGAAGTAGCCGCCGGGAAAATCTTTTTCGAATGGTGTGGCGCCGACGGTGACGCCATCAAGTTCGACGGTGGCACCGGGAGGGGCGCTAGTGATTTTCAGGGTATCGGCGGGAGAAGAAGTTACGAAGCCAAGAAGTAAGGAAGCAAGGACAAGTGGGCGTGAAACAGGTTGGAAGGAGTTTTGCATGAAAGGACCGCCGAGTCTGCCCGAGAAGAAGTAACCCAAGCGAGCTACAGTATACTAAAGTTGCATATAAATAGTGAACAACTATAATTGGAGGACATGGCGCGGGAGGGTGGCGGCAGGTCAGGGAGGATCAGACCGTGGGTTTTGGGGAATAGCCAGGGCAAGTGAGGACGGGAAGGCGCGGGTATTTTGGGAAGGAAGGGTCGGATTGGGAAAGCTGGCAGAGGAGGAATTGGGAACCTGTTGCGGATTCGATGGGGCGGGCGTGCCGGCAGTTGGAGCAAAGACCGAAGCGGGGATTGAGTTCCGAAGATGAAGCGGGCGAAGTCATGTGGGGGAGGACCGGGCTGCGAGTTCAGTTAGGCTTGGCGGGATCCGCGGGCGCCGGTGGCGGTGCGGGGACATCAGGCTTGCCGAAGCGCGCATCGTCGATAGTGATGTTTACTTCGATCTTATCCGCAGCGATTTTCTGAATCTGGTCGGAGCCGACGGCGGCGGATTCGACGAGGAAGGGATATTTCAGACCGTTGACCTCGCGAAAATCGCGAAAAGAAGTTTCCCAGGGGACGTCTTTGTCGCCGAGCTTGCGCGTGCCTTGCCACTTCATGATCAGGCCCGTCGAAGCATCGAACAAGAAATAACTGACGTCGCCCTGCTTGCCGGTGAGTTTCAGTTTTTGCGCGGCGACGCCGTCGACTTCATCCTTACCCGCATATTCGATTTGATTGCCCTTGGCTTTGTAATCGACGAAGGGGCCTTCAAAATCGGCTTCCTCGGCGATACCGCGGAGATCGTCGGCGGTCATGGGGACGACGGCGGCATTGGGGGCGAAGGGGTTGTAGACCCAACCGGCGGACTTGCCGTCATAGACGCGGATTAGGCTTAGGCCGTTGATGATGACCTCCATATGCATTTTGAGGGGGCGTTTGCGCTCGACAGAGAGGGGGCCCTGCACGCCCGGGGCAAAAGTGATGGTGGCGGAGACGCGCTCGGTTTGAACTGCTTTGATTTTGGCTACGCCGCCACGGGCTTTGAGGTAGGCATTGATGATGTCGTCGGCGGTCTGGGCGGCCAGGGCGGCAGGGAAAGCGAACAGGAAGACGATCACAGCGCGCGCGAGGCGAGGCAGAAGTCTGCGCCGGAAAGAAGAATTAGCGGACATAAAGGAATGGTAGAGAGAGTTGCAGTGCGGGTCAACAGGGCGGAGAAGGCGAGGTTGCCGCGGAAAGAAGCGCGCGAAAAGTGCATTGACATTACAGGGTGGTTCGGGGCAAATGAAGGTTCGTCTTTTACAGGCAGAGCCTCGGCTGCCGGAGAATCGCTCGACATTTATGAACATTGTTAACCTGATTTTTGGAAAACCCCTGAAAAGCGTGGAAGAACGCGCGGAGCAGATCGGTCCGGCGGAAGGAATTCCGATTTTTGGGCTGGACGCATTGAGCTCGGCGGCGTACGGACCGGAAGCTGCGTTGAGTCTGCTGATTCCGCTGGGGCTGCTGGGTGTGCAGTACATCGTGCCGATCAGCATGGCGATCATCGCACTGCTGGTGATTGTGTATTTTTCGTACCGGCAGACGATTGAGGCGTATCCGTCGGGCGGCGGCTCATATACGGTGGCGCGGTTTAATCTTGGGTCGTTCTGGGGATTGCTGGCCGCGGCGGCGCTTCTGGCGGACTATATTTTGACGGCAGCGGTGGGGATTTCGGCGGGAGTGGGCGCGCTGATTTCGGCAGTGCCAAGCCTCTTGCCGCACACGATGGTGCTGTGCCTGGGAATCCTGGTGGCGATCACGATTGTGAATTTGCGCGGGGTGAAGGATGCGGGATTTGCGTTCCTGGTACCAACGTATGTTTTCGTTGGCTGCCTGGCGATCACGATTGGCGGAGGGATTGTGCATACGCTGCTGAGCGGCGGGCATCCGGTGGCCGCGAATCCGTTGCCGCCACCGCCGGCGGCAATTCAGGGAGTGACGTTCTGGCTGATGTTGCGAGTGTTTGCGAGCGGTTGCACGGCGCTGACGGGCGTGGAGGCGGTCAGCAATGGAGTTCGGGCGTTCCGCGAGCCGCGTGTGAAGAACGCGCAACGGACACTGACGATCATCATCGGGATTTTGGGTGTGCTGCTGGCGGGCATTTCGTACCTGGTGAAGGTTTACGGAATTGTGGCGACGGATCCGGGGCAGCCGGGGTACCAGAGCATTCTTTCGATGCTGATCGCGGCAGTGTTCGGCAAGGGAGCGTTTTATTACGTGTCAATCGGGTCGATTTTGCTGGTGCTTTCGCTTTCCGCGAACACGGCGTTCGCGGATTTTCCGCGGCTGTGCCGGGCGATTTCGCAGAACAATTATCTGCCGCACGGATTCGGGCAACGCGGGCGAAGGCTGGTGTACACGCAAGGAATTGTGGTGCTGGCGGTATTGGCGGGAGTGCTGCTGTTTCTGTTTGGCGGCGTAACAGACCGGTTGATTCCGTTATACGCGGTGGGCGCGTTTCTGGCGTTCACGCTTTCGCAGGCGGGGATGGTGCGGCACTGGTGGAAAGCGAGAGCACCGCATTGGAGAAAATATGCGCTGGTGAACGGGTTGGGCGCGTTCGTGACCGGCGTGACGGTGGTGGTGGTGCTGGTGGCAAAATTTGTGGAAGGAGCGTGGTTGACGCTGCTGTTCATTCCACTGACGATCGTGGCGTTTCACAAAGTACGGCAGCACTATCACAACGTTTCCGTGGCCACGCGATCCACGGTGCCGGTGGAGCCGCCGTCGCTCGAAGTGCCGCCGCTGGTGGTGATGCCGATTGACCGGTGGAGCGCGATTGCGAAGCAGGGGCTGGAGTTCGCGGCACGGCTGTCGCCAAAGTTGACGGCGGTACATGTGGAACCCGGCGAGCATGCGGCGTTGCTGCAGGAAGACTGGGAGCGGTATGTCGCGCGTCCTTACCGGGAAGCGGGGCTGGAGCCACCGGAGTTGGTGATTCTGCCTTCGCCCTATCGATTTATCGTGCTGCCGGTCGTGGAGTACGTGTTGACGCTGGCGGAAAAGTGCCCGGATCGCAGAATTGCGGTGGTAATCCCAGAATTTGTGGAGGACCGCTGGTACGAATATTTTCTGCACAATCAGAGAGCGCGGTTGCTGCAATGGATTTTGCTGGCAAAGGGGAACAAGCGGATCTACACCGTGTCTGCGCCGTATTATTTATCGGAGTCCGATAGAAGGATGGCGGGGTCCGGCATCAGCGCGACCGAATCAGACAGCGGTGAAAAAGGTTGAGGATTCGTTTACAAATCCGTAAGCCATGCGCGGGGTATTGAAAGCGAAGCCGGGTTGGCCGTTTTTATCGATCAGGATCAGGCCGCCCGTGCCTTTGCCGCGCTTGGCGAGGAGTTGCACGGCAGCTTGCGCCGCGCGTTCGGGCGTCGAACCTGCAGGCCGGAGAAAATCGGCGGCAGTTTTGGCCATCACCACACGCATGATGGCTTCACCATATCCGGTGGAAGAGACGCCGCCGGTTTCCGCATCCGCATAACAACCGCAGCCAATCAGAGGGGAATCTCCAACACGGCCGGGGAGTTTGCAACACGTGCCGCCGGTGGAGGTGGCGGCGAAGAGGCGCCCTTGCGCATCTAGGGCCACGGCGCCGACGGTTCCCTGTTCATGGCCGCGATGATTTTCGGCGGCGTGGGAATCCTTGCTGCAGCGGAGCCAGGCTTCGCGCTCGGCAGGCGAGATGAGCTCCTCGGGATCACACAGGGCAACGCCGTGCTGGCTGGCGAAGTGTTCGGCGCCTTTGGAAACCAGCATCATGTGGGGACATTTTTCGAGGACGGCGCGCGCGGCCTGGATAGGATTTTTCACCCGGCGCAGACCGGCGACGGAGCCAGCGCGAAGCGTGGCGGCGTCCATGACGATGGCGTCGCATTCTACATGGCCGTCGAGGGTCAGATGGGAGCCGAAACCGGAGTCGAAGACGGGATCATCTTCGAGAACGATGATGGCGGCCTCGATGGCGTCGAGGGCATGACCGCCGTTTTTGAGAATGTTCCAGCCGGCGTGGAGCGCGCGGTGGCAGCCAGCTTTGCAGGCATCAACGGCGTCATCGGGAATGTCCCAGGCTCCGCCATGAACGATGAGAGAAGGTCGCATGGGGAAAAAGGATAGCAGAGAACGAGGAGGAGTCGGGGCGAGGCGGTGATCAGTAATCGGTAATCCGTAAGAGGCGAACAGAGAACAGCGAACAGGCGACCGGAGTTCGGTTTCGGTGGTTTGGCTTGAGAGTACGAGTGGTACTAAGCGCCCGCCTCGGCCCCTTCGGCTGCGCTCAGGGCAAGAGGCGGCCGCTACAACTGCTGGGAATTCAGATGAAGAAGTCTAGGGTGAAGAGGAGCAGGCCTAGGATTAGAAGGAGGGCGCCCCAGGAGAAGCGGCGTTCGGGGAGGCGGCTGACGGAATGGAAGACGCCGACGGGAATAATGCGGAGGCGGGATTCGGTGCGCGGTAGGTAGAAGGATCCGACGGACTCGTAGCGGGACATGCTGCGGCGGAAAGCAGAGAACTCGTTTTCCACCCAAAGGTAAAGCTCTTCACGGTATCGCCACAAATAGACAGCGCCGAGAAGAAACACACCATAGCCGAGACATGTCAAAAGCCCGAGATTCGAACCAGAACCCCAATAAAACATGGCACCTCACCGCCGGGAGCGCGGCTTAAGCAGCTCAAGCCTCTTCATGGATGGTGAAAAGGCGCAAAATCTCGAACTCTTTCTTTCCGGCAGGCGTAAGCACTTGCACTTCATCGCCCACTCTCCGGTTGAGGAGCGCCCGGCCGATGGGCGAGGTGGTGGAGATGAGTCCTTTTTCGACGTCGGCTTCCTCGCTGCTGACGAGTTTGTACTCGATTTCGACGCTTTTCTGGATGTCAATCACGACCAGGCGCGAGCCGTAGCCCGACCGGTCTTTCGGGATATTGGTCAAGTTCAACATGCCGAGGTCGCCCATGCGCTTCTTGAGGTGGCCGATTTTGGCGTTGACGTAGCCTTGGCGTTCTTTGGCGTATTTGTACTCGGCGTTTTCCGAGAGGTCGCCATGCGCGCGGGCGACAGCGATTTCCTTGGGAAGTTCGACGTTGAGTTCGTGCTCTAGGGAATCGATTTCCTGCTGGAGCTTTTTCTTAATTTTAGCGAGAGGATCAGACATAAGTTTTCCGCTTCTGAGAAAAATGATGCGGAGCCCAGGCTAGCCGGACTCCGCTGGGAACATTATAGATGGGGGAGAAATGCGCATTCAAGAGGGAAAGGAGCGGAAGGCCCTAACGCCTTGACGTAACCATTTTGTATTCAGGCTGATACGCCGTGTTGGAGGATTGTTAGCGGACCCGGATTTCGACGCTTTGAGCGACCGTTTTCCCGCTGGTATCGGCGATGGATAGGGTATAGGTGGTTGTTTTTCTTGGAGCCAGACTTATGCAGCGCGAGTGCGAAGGCCAGACTTCGGCCACTGGAGGATCGAGAGTGACGGTCTTGGCGTTGGCCACGTCGTAACAAAGCTGCGCAGATTGGCCGGCGTGGATAGCGGAGGGCGAAATGTAGAGGCCGCGAATGGCGAGCTCCGAGCCGCCCAATTGCTCGACGGCGCGGAAATCGTCTCCGCGGCGCTGTTCGGCTTCACGCTGTTTCGTTTGCCGCTCAAATTGCAGGTTCGATTCATGGCGCGAATAGAGAATGTAAGCCACATAGAGCATTACTCCAAAAATCACCAGGGAAGAATAGAAGAAGGGATTTTTGAGCGGAGATTTCCGAGGAGGAGGTGTGCCGGGATTGGTAGAGTCGAGCAACGGGACGCTCCATCGGATGCAAATCTAATTCTAACCAGAACTTTCCGAGAACCGAAAACAGCGAGCGATCGAAAGTAGCAGAACGGGCGATTGCGTGGGTCTCACCTGAGGATCAGTTTTGGCCAGGACGTTCGTTCGCACACGAGAATGGGACAATTCAGTTAGACTTCCTCCGCGCGAGCAATTGGCCGAGGCGCTCGAGGATCGGGAAAAACATTTCGCGAGCGGGCGCAGACAGTAAAAAGTGAGAGGGGGAAGGAATAATGACCGCGTATCTCGGAGCGATTGATCAAGGCACAACCAGCACGCGATTCATGGTGTTCGATCGCTCTGGGCGCATCGTTTCGATGGCGCAGAAGGAACATGAGCAGATTTATCCGAAGCCCGGGTGGGTGGAACACGATCCCGACGAGATCTGGCGGCGCACAGAAGAAGTTATCCAGGAGGCAATGGAGCAGCGTGGGTTGCGGCCAAAGGATTTGGCGGCGATTGGCATTACGAACCAGCGGGAGACCACGTTGGTGTGGAACAAAGTGACGGGACGACCCGTGTACAGCGCGATTGTGTGGCAAGACACGCGGGTAGCGGACGAGGTTGCGGAATTTTCGAAGCAGGGCGGGCAGGACCGCTTCCGGGAAAAAACCGGCTTGCCGCTGGCGACTTATTTCAGCGGGTTGAAGATCCGCTGGATTCTGAATCATGTGCCCGGCGCGCGAGAGCAAGCCGAAGCGGGCGAACTTCTGTTCGGCAACGTGGATACTTTCTTGCTGTGGAAGTTGACAGGTGGCGCGAAGGGTGGAGTCCATCTCACCGATGTGACCAATGCCAGCCGAACCCAGTTGATGGATTTGCGGACGCTGGAGTGGGACCGCGAAATCCTGAAGATCTATGCGATACCTGAAGAGATTCTGCCGAAGATCGCTTCCAGCAGCGAAGTTTACGGCGAGGCTGTGTTGGAGCCAATCCGCGGCGCAAAAATCGCCGGGATTCTGGGCGACCAGCAGGCCGCATTGGTGGGCCAGGCGTGCTTTCACCCCGGCGAGGCCAAGAATACGTATGGGACGGGATGCTTCCTGCTGATGAACTGCGGCGAACAGCCGGTGCAATCCAACTTTGGGTTGTTGACGACGGTGGCTTACAAATTGGGAGGGAAACCCGCGCACTACGCGCTGGAAGGAAGCGTGGCCATCACGGGGGCGCTGGTGCAGTGGCTGCGGGACAATCTGGGAATCATCGAAAAGAGCCATGATATCGAAGCTCTGGCGCGTTCGGTGAACGACAACGGCGGGGTTTATTTTGTGCCTGCGTTTTCCGGACTGTACGCGCCGCACTGGAAGGCCAATGCGCGCGGGGTGATCGCGGGGCTTACGCGCTTTGCCAACAAGGGACACCTGGCCCGGGCGGCGCTGGAAGCCACCGCGTTTCAGACGCGCGAAGTGCTGGAGGCGATGGAGAAGGATTCGAAGATCAAGCTGCACACCTTGCGCACAGACGGGGGCATGGTGAAGAACGATCTGTTGATGCAGTTTCAGGCGGACATTTTGAACATTCCCGTGGTGCGGCCGGTGATGCAGGAGACGACGGCGCTGGGCGCGGCATACGCGGCGGGGCTGGCGGTGGGTTATTACAAGGACCTGGAAGACTTGAAGGGCAATTGGGAGGTGGATTACACGTGGCATCCGCACATGGAAGAAGAGGAACGCGAAGGATTGTATGCGTTTTGGAAGAAGGCGGTTGGGCGGTCGATGGACTGGGCAGAGTAACGGAAGATCTGGGAATCTCTCGCCGGGCTTGCGCGGAAGTCAGCGCGCTGACTGGGCCGGCGAGTGGGGGGAGAGCATGACAGGTATGCCGGACTATCACGCGATGCTTGTGGTGGCGCTGGAGGAGGCGCGGATTGGGCTGAAAGAAGGGGGCATTCCCATTGGGGCGGCGATTTTCGATGAGGAAGGCAAGTTGATCGGCGCGGGACACAACCGCCGCGTGCAACAAGGCGATCCCTCGATCCACGGGGAGACGGATGCGTTTCGAAAGGCCGGCCGGCAAAAAAGTTACCGGAAACTGATTATGGTGACGACATTGGCGCCGTGCTGGTATTGCAGCGGGTTGGTGCGGCAGTTTGGATTCGGCACCGTGGTAGTTGGCGAGAGCAGAAACTTTCAGGGAGGAATTGCATGGTTGCGGTCCCTGGGTATACAGGTGATTGATCTCGACTCGCAAGAATGCGTTTCTTTGCTGGGCGACTTTATACGGGCGAATCCCGCGGTATGGAATGAAGACATCGGCGAAGAGTAACGTCTATTTTGAAGGCGTCGCCGCGGCTGGCGATGGCGTTTTGGCCGCGGACTCGCGAATAAGCAGGGGAAAGCGCGGGAAGGAAAAGCTGCCGGCGACGTCGTCGATCACGTTTACCTGGCAGAGGTAGAGGCCGGGCTTCAAGGGTTGCAGCGGGAAATCGATCTGGAAGATAACCGCCTTGCGATCGGGCGCGGTGACTTCGTTGGCCACCACCTGCTTCGATTCATAAATCTTCGTGGAACCCTGGAGAAATTCGATGCTGGTCAACACGCGAACCGAGTCGTGGGAGGGCTTTAGGGGTTCGGGCGTTTTGGGCGCATCGGTTTGGGCCGCGGTTGGCGTCTGAGTGATTGGCGCCGTGATCTTCCCTTTTGTGGGATCATAAACCTCGTACTGCAGATACAAGTGCTGATCCGTCGTAAAAACGTGAGTGATGTTGGGCACGAGTTCCACCTGGTCGCGCACCAGCGGATTGCCGGCTGTTTTCTTGGCGGCGGCAGGAACGCGAAGGCTGCTCAAAACCACGGAGCTCATCTTCAACGGTGACTTGCGCAGGTCTGGAACGTGCACATCGGTTTCGAACGAGCCCATGCGCCCGGTTTGATTTTCGCGAACCACAAATTTCAGATGGTAATTGCCGGGAGCGAGGAGGAACCCGGTGTTGTACTGGACATTTTTGCGGCGAACTTCGCGGGTGCTTTCGACCGCGAGTTTTACGGTGTCGCGCAGGTGGCCAACCGGGAATTTACCGCTCTCCAGAGCTTCGCCGATGATGTCGATCGTGGCGTTGTCCTTGTCTTTCTCGGTAACAAAGGGAATCTGCGAGCCGGGGATGACCAGAGAAACCGCCAGATAGTAGTGCGAATCGTCTTTGCGGAAATAGGCTTCGCCGGCGTAAACCGGGACGTCTACACGCGGCAATTGGGTGGCAAGTTCGTCTTCGAGTTGTTGTTCGCGGTCGGCGTGGTTCAGGTGCTCGAAATCGCGGCCGGCGTAATAGCCGGAACGGAAATCGAGCTTCAGGTCGGGGCGGTTCACGGTCACCTTAAGATGGCGATACCTTCCATCTTTTGCGGGATTGCTGCTCGTAAATCCGAGCACGTAATAAACAGAACTGTCTTTTTGGACTTGAGAGAATATGCCGCTGAAATCGTTGGAATCGAAGAAGGCCTTTCCGCCGGTATCGGCCGAAAGAGTGGCGAGCGTATCCTGGGACGCGGCATTGCCGTTAAGATCGTTAAGAATGGAGGCACCGGTGTACGCGGATTGCCCGTGCAAGCTGGCGTTTTGCGCTTCGCCACCGGGAGGAAACGCTTGCAAGCCGCGGACGTCGAGGGAATAGATGGAAGCGTTGGCCTTGACGGCGGCGGCGGTTGCGGCGCGCAGGGCCGATTGGTTGTCCACGCCCGATTGGGTGATGCCATTGCTGAAATAGACGATGCTCTTTTTTTGCGGGAGCTTGCTGAGCGCCCGCATCAATGATTGCAGCGCCAGGAGTTTGCGGTCAGCCGTGAATGTATTGAGATCAGTGTCGTCTTCCGTGAAGGAACCGCTGGTCTCCGCGGTGCCTTCCGCGCTTCCTGTGCTGCCGTTGTCGAAGCCCTGGCCTTCGCTGGAGGTGTAAGCGGAGAGCAGGGAGAGCAATCTATCGCGATCATCGGTGAAGTCGCAGTCCACGTGCATATTGGTGGCCAGCGAGACGAGGGCGATCAGGTCGGCGGGCTGCATTTTTGTGCTGGCGAATTTCTTTGCCGCGTCCACGGAGCGGTCAATCTGCTCGGGCTCCATGGCGGAAAAATCAAAGAAGAGGACGATCAAGCGGCGATCGCGGGCGTCGAGTGTCGGCGGCGCTTTTTTACTGGAATGCAGGAGCGTTCCCGGCGAAGTCCCGGAGACCGTGGCGCCCGCGGTCATCGGCAACTGGTCCACATCCTCGAAATCGAAGCTGGAGATTTGCTGCTTCTTGCCGTCTTCATAGAGGGTAAAGTCGTCTTTTTTCAGGTCGCGGATTGGGTTGCCCTTTTTATCGCGAGCCACAACGTTAACGAGAACGAGTTCGGTGGACACCCGGATGGGAGCCTGGCTGATGGCGGGTTTCCCCGCGTCCTGAGCGGCTAGCGGGGGAACAATCGTGAGCATCGCCGACGCTGCGAGTAGCGAGAATATTTTTTCCGTTCGTGGCATTTTCATTTCTTCTAAAAGCGAAAACGAGCCTGCATTGTGACACGCCGCATGCTGCCTGCGGCGGTGACTTCGCCAAAGGTCAGTGAGTTCACCACCGTATTGATGAAGGAATAGTTCACGTGATTAAAGACATTGCTGGCCGTGAGCCGCAAATCCAGCGAGCGGGTCTCCTTGATCGGGATCGTGCGGTTAATGGTCATGTCAAAGGTTACTGCGCCGGGCCCTTCGATGGTGTTGCGTCCCGCATCGCCGTAAGGTGAGCTGGTGGGATTGACGCAGTTTACTCCCGGGACGCAATAGGCCGAGGTATTAAACCATTGGCGCGAGGTTGGATTCGGAATTGAAATCGGCTGGCCAGGCACGATGTTGGCACGCTGCGATCCGGTGACGCCGCGCGCAATGTCCACTGACCCACCGAGAATGTTGGGAGTGAAATAGAGGCCGGAAGCGATGGTGAAGTCGCCGCTCCACTGCCAGTTGGAAAGAATGTGGGACCACAAACCCCTTTGCGCGAAACGGCGGTTATCGCCGAAGGGGAGGTCGTAGATCCAGTTACCCGTGAATTTATGCGTCTGATTGAAGCTGGACAGTCCGCGGTCAGCGGGAAGATCGAAAGGATTCTGGGCAACTACCACTCCTCCTCCGCCAATGGACGAAGCGTCATCCAGAGATTTCGAGAACACATACTGCGCGCCGACTCCGAGGCTTTTGGACATGCGCCGACGGACACGAACGGACGCCGCATGAAGAGTCGAATCGCCTTCTGAGGATTCATAGATGAACGGCTGGTTGCCCGAAACGAGCAAGGCGCGCTCGGAATCCAGACGCGTGCCCTTGGAACCGTTGTAGCCGATGTTCAGAACCACATTGCCGCGCAGCTCGCGTTGAATATCGAGGTTCCAGATCTGGACGTACCCCAGAGCGTAGTTGGGATCGACGGCAAAATTATTGGTGACCGTGCTTTGAGGCGCAGTGGGAAAACCATTCACGATGGTCAGTGGCGTTGCGCCGGTGAGGCCGCCAACATCGGTGGCATTGGTGGCCGCGTTGGCAAACGGAGGCTGAAACGCGAAGTTCTGAATCATGGTGGTGTATTGGGCGAGGTTGTAGTTGATGCCATATCCGGCGCGAACCACGGTCTTTGGGAGGGGCTTCCAGGCAATACCGATGCGCGGGGCGAAATTGTTGCGGTCCGGATTCAGAAGAGAAGGATTGGACGACAGCAGGAATGTGCCGGAACCCGGAGGCAACACGGCGCCCGCGGGCACCACCGGCACAGCGGTGGCAAATCCGGGCCCAACCTGCAGATTAGCAATGCGATCCTGCGCCTCGGTGTAGGGTCCGTTGTATTCGTAGCGCAAGCCGAGGTTCAGCGAAAGAGTTGGAAGAATTCGCCAGTCGTCCTGCACGAAAAAATCAAAGGAATTGGCCCGAAAGTTGTAGGAGGTTGCGCCGAACTGCAGGGAAGTTTGTTGCGGAAAGCCGAGCAGGAAGTCCGCAAAATCGTAGCCGGTGTCTGCCACCGGCTGGGAGCTACCGGCGGCGTACTGAGAAGTGGCAAACCCGGTAAAGACAAAGCTGCCCTCCGCGTTTCTGGCGGAGCGGAAGCTTTGTAGAATGCGGCGATAGTCTCCGCCGAAACGCCAATTGTGTTTGGCGTGATTCCAGGTGATGGTGTCGGAGATGGTGTAGGTCTGATCCAGTTCGCGGCGTGGAGTTGGATCGTTAAATCCACCGAAAGAAGTGAAGCTGATCCCGGGAAGGCCCCAATCGAAGGGATCATTGGAGATTCCATTGATGCCCGCGCCCCCGGGCCCGGCGACATCGACAACGTTGGAATAGAGATTGGTGGTGGAAACATGGTTGTGGTTGTAGTTCACGCGAAAAATATTGTTCAAGCGATTCTTGCCGTAGACCCAGCCGGCGCTGGCGTTCAAGCCCTGGGTGCTGGTGCCGCCCGCGAGCGATGGGAACGGATTCACGATGTTTGTAGAAGTGCGCGCCCAGTTAAGCCCGAAATTGATGTTGTTTTGCTGCCGGCGGCCGCCCCTGCCGCCTCCGCCTTGCGGGCCAACCGGCGGCCCGGTGCTGGAGCCTAAATTGTGGACCAGGCGCAGGATGATCGCGTCGGAGCTGCTGGCATCGGAGGTGAAGTAATGGAAGTTCTGGCCGGCCGTGGTCATGGGGATATTGGGCAACGGGATGTATTGCAAGAGCGCTTTCGAAGCGGGGCTGAAAAGGTTGGGATCCAGTTGATTGAGGACGCCGTTGTATCGATATTGCTGCCCGGTGGCGGGATTGAATAGCTGAACGGGGTTGCCGTCGTTATAAGCGGCGTTTGAGAAATTGCCGTCGCGTTCCTCGAGCGTCGGGACTCGAGAGAACGCGTCGTAGGGTGTGTCGCCGCGAGATCCGTTCCAGCCAGCAAAGAAAAACCACTTGTTGCCGCCGTTGAAAATTTTGGGAATATTCAGAGGGCCGCCGACGTTCGCTCCGAAGCGCGCCTGGTTGTACTGGGATTTGGAAACGGGAAAACCACTCAAGGAGTATGGAGTAGCATCGAGGGAGGAATTGTCGTCGGAGAAATATAAAACGCCGTGCGGCTGATTGACGTTGAAACCCCGGCCGCCCATTCTGCCGATGCTGATAGGCCCGCCGCCCATTCCACCGCCCTGTCCACCGAATCCTCCGCCGCCCCCGCCGAATGCAGCCCCGCCTTCCCTTTGCAGGCGGTCACGAAATTCCTGGATGCGATCTTGCAAGTCTTGTTCGCTGCCGCCGCCAAAATCTTGCGTGCGTCCCTGCGCGCCGCTGATGCTGATGGACTCGGTTGGACCCTCCGCACCAGCGCCGCTAAATGGCAGGGCTGAAAGATCATTGGTGTTTTGTCCGGAGCCAGCGCCACCGGCACCTGTTCCACCGAGGCCGGAGTTGCCGCCTGCCAGGGATGCCAGGGCGCTGTCCACCGCGAGGCTCTGGAAGCCGCGCCCAGCCGCGATGCTGGCGTTGGCGGCGTTCGATTGCTGTTGGCGAGAGGCCAGAATCAATTCAGCGTCGATTTTTCCTGCGGGATTCTCCGGATTGAGCACAAGCTCCTGGGTGAAAAGCGCGAAGCCCATGAACTCAATGCGCAGGACGTAGCGGCCGCGGACGATGCCGGAGAAAGTGAACTTGCCGTCTGCGTTGGTTACCGCGGTATATTTTTTGCCGGTCAAGGTATTGGCGGCAGTCACGGTCGCGCCCGGCAGCGGAGTTTTGCCGCTGCGAGCCGAACCACTGATTGCATAGGACGGAACAAGAGTGCCCTGTGCGGCGGGAGGCGCCGTGCTTGGTGGTGACGCGGCCGGCGCGGCATCCTGCGCCGGCAAGCGCAACGCAAAAAGTTGCGCGACCAAGACAAGTACCCGTGCACCACGAAGAATCGCCTTCAAACTGCGCTCCCTCGGTCGATTATGGTTTCGGCGGATTGCCGGCAGGTGCGCTTCCGGGCGCGGTTCCCACAGTTCCTCCCCCGCCTGCCGCGAACTGCTGCATACGCTCCCACTGTTCGGGAGAGAGAACCATCAGCGTCTTGGGGACGAAGACATTATTTTGGGTGGCGCCGCGAACAACCACGTGGTCGCCGAGCTGAATGTCGGCCATGGTGATGCTTTCGCGGCCTTTGCGAAGCGACGTGTCTTCGTTGAGTTCCAGAGTTTGCGATACGTTGTCGGTCCGCAGTACGGTGAGTTTCGGAGCGTCAATGGACTTTACGTTGCCGGCTACGAAGTCCTTGCCCATTTCACCAAAGGCTGGGCCACCTCCGCCCGCTGCCGGACCGGCGTTTCCGGAGCGTCCGCCGAGCAATTGAGCGGTGACGGTGTGGTCGGCATTTTCATCGCCGCGCACCATCACGAAATCGCCTACTTTGAAGTTGGCGAGCTTGGCGGGCTGGTGGTCCATACGGAATTCGGTTTTGTCGGTGAGGTTCACCGTCACATTCGTTCCGTCGGGCCTGGTCACGACGAGGGAATTGCCGCTCATGCTGGTGATCTTCCCGATTGTGCCGCGGCCTTCCATCGAACCGCGGCGCCCTTGGCCGCGCCCCCCGCTGGGCGGCGGGCCCTGTTCCTGATTTTGGGAAGGCGGCGGGGCATCCTGGGTTTGCGCGTGGCTCACCACGCAAATCATGAGCGATAGAAAACCAAATAGGTAGAGATGCTTGCATTTCATCGGCGTTCTTTCCTTTGTAAACCTGAACATTTATAAAGACGCAAGCCCGGGGGCCAAAGTAACGCGAAGAAACGCGTTGCGCGGGAAACGGACTCTCCTCTAACCTCTATAATTCCGTAAAGACGAGCAGATAGTTCCCGATTGATTTGGTCCAAATGCTATGTTTACCAACGATCAAGCGCCGGCGCCGGCATTGTCGAGGCGAGATTGTGGAGCAGTGTTTGCGGGGAAGAAAACGATTGGCAACCCTTTGTGGATGGAGAGCGGGCCGGGAGCAAACGCCGATGGTCTCAGCAATCCGCACAAACAAAGAGCGTTAACGGGATACCGGCCAAGGCTCTCCGTCTAAGCGAAAGCAACCTAAAAGTAGAAGGGAATTTAATGCTGGCGGAGAGGGGGGATTGAAGCCTTTGTTGTTGATGGGGAGGTGAGGGGTGGGTGAGCGTTGGTATGTTTCTTGTTTTCAATGCAGATTTTTTTGATTCTCTCCAATCGGCAGATTCCATGGGAGATCCAATGCTTTCATATCACCCAAAATTAGTAGCAAGTAGAGTCAAGAATTGGCGGTTTGTTAGGGGATTCTCCATCACAACTCCCCTCATTTCGTGGTAAAGGCCTTCCTATGCTGAATCCGAAGATGGATAGGAAATCCCCGTCCGAACACAGGATGCTTCACTTTGTGAACTAGCGTGCACAATCCAGTGTGATCTCCTCGAACGCCGTTTTTGGACCGTGACTTCGGTGAGCCGGAGATTTCGGTGGCGCGAGACTGGAGAAGCAAAAATGCCTGAGAACGGGTTTGGAATCGCCACTTTTCGACCACTGGAGTCTATCGGTACGCCGGTTGGCTTCTGTCATCGAAGACCAAGCTGGTGCATTGCATAACGGCAGAGTCAGGAGTAAATTCTCGATTGGCCAAGAATTCAAAAAAGGAAATTCTGGCAAGAGGTGACTCAATGAAACGTCGGGATTTCCTGCGCTCCGCAGGGGTGGTGTCGGCAGCAATGGCGTTCCCGAAGGCGGGGCGAGTGTTTGTACAGGGAACGGCGCCGGAGGCTTGGCGTACGTTCGACGTGACGACGAGCGTACAAGTCCTGAAACCTTCCGGAACGACTCGGATTTGGATACCGGCAGCGCTGGTCAGTCCGACACCCTTCCAGAGTACGCTTGCGAATGAGTTTAAGGCCGAGGGCGGTACCGCAAAACTGTTCGAGAGCAGCGCCGACTCGCTGGGAATCATCGCAGCGGAATTTCCCGCGGGCGCGATGCCAGTGCTCACGGTAACGAGCCGGATCGCAACCAAGAATTTTGCGGTGGACCTCTCCGTACCGGGTAAGGTGCCAAAAGGGGACGACGCGGAACTGAAACATTTTCTGCGGGCGACGAAGCTGATGCCCACCGACGGCATTGTGAGAGCGACGGCGGCGGAGATCACCAAGGACTCGAACACGGATATCGAGAAGGCGCGCGCGATCTACGAATGGATCGTGGAGAACACATCCCGGAATCCGAAGACGCGCGGCTGCGGGCTCGGGGATATCCGCTTCATGCTTGAGACCAAGGACTTGGGCGGCAAATGCGCGGATCTCAACGCGCTCTACGTTGGCCTGGCGCGCGCGGCCGACCTCCCCGCGCGTGACGTCTATGGCATCCGCATCGCCAAGTCGGAAATGGGATACAAAAGCCTCGGCACTTCAACACAGAACGTGACGAAAGCGCAGCACTGCCGTGCAGAAGTGTATCTCAGCGGCTACGGCTGGGTTCCTGTCGATCCGGCAGATGTACGCAAGGTGGTGCTCGAAGAGCCACCCGGGAATCGCCCGCTGGATGACCAGATGGTGAAGAAGGCCCGAGCGCGGCTGTTCGGGTCGTGGGAAATGAACTGGATGGCTTACAACTTCGCGCACGACGTCGCGCTGCCGGGTTCGGGTGGTGGTTCGCTCGGATTCTTGATGTATCCGCAGGCGGAAACGGCCGACGGGCGGCTCGACTGCCTTGATCCGGACAGCTTTAAGTACGAAATCACCTCGAGGGAGACCGCCTCTACAAACGGTGACCGATGACCCAACGAGTCACACAACTTCGGGACTGGCCGGGGGTGGCGGTCTGGGACTCGCGATTTATAACAACGCGCAACTCGGTTTCTGCTCACACCTAAGCAGTCTGATCCTTCTGGTCAACGGCTTGGTTCTAACTAGCGACTGGGTCGGGGAACAACTTCGCTTGAGGGTCGCATGAAGACTGGCGTCAAAAGCGAGAGTCGCTTCGCAAACGATGCGAGCCGATATGCCGCATATCTCGAGACTCCCGAGGGGCGCCTACGCGCAGACCTGACGTTTGCGAACCTGCAGGAATTTCTGCCCGCATCGGCAGGGGTCAACTCGCTGCGCGCCCTCGATCTCGGGTGCGGAACGGGAGCAACTGCCGTTCGCCTGGCGCAACTTGGTGTTCACGTCACGCTGCTGGATTCTTCTCCAGCGATGCTGAATATGGCGAAGCGCACGGCACAGGAAGCAGGTGTTACGGACAAGGTCGTATTGCAAAACGGCGACGCTACACAATTGGCAAGCTTTTTTCACACTCGCTCGTTCGATGTAATTCTTTGCCACAACGTGCTGGAATATCTCGACGACCCGGGCGTCGTGTTGCGCGGCGCGGTGCGTCTGATGCGGGGGTCCTCGGCGATTCTGTCCGTCCTCGTCCGCAGTCAGACGGGTGAAGTGCTGAAGTCGGTTCTGCAAACGGGCGATTTGGCCGCAGCGGAACATAAACTGACTGCGGAGTGGGGACAAGAATCTCTGTACGGGGGCAGAGTACGTTTGTTCACGTCGGAGGCTCTCGAAGCGATCCTGAAAAATGCGCCACTTACAATCAACGTTCGGAGGGGAGTGCGCGTTATCGCGGATTACCTGCCGGCACATATTTCTCGATCGGCAGAGTACGAGCGAATCTTCGCTCTGGAGCGCAAGCTTGGCAAACGTCGGGAATTCTTCGGCGTTGCTCGCTACATGCACTGTTTGGCAAGCTGCGCAACGCCTGGGTCGGAGGGAGACGAATGAGCAACGTCAAACCGGCACCTTCTTCTACCGTTCCGAAGTCCGTCAAACCGGATACCGGCATTTCGCTCGGGCTTGGTCTCACCAACGAGTGCAACCTTTCCTGCGCCTTCTGCTACCGAGACCCAACCCGCACTGATCGCCTCTCTCTGGATCAGGTGAAGTCCGTCGTGGAACGACTGCCGATCCGTTCGGTGAATCTGGGCACCGGCGAGAACGGCATGCATCCGGACTTTAAAGCGATTCTGGCGTACCTGCGCAAAAAACCCATCAAGCTTACGATTACCTCCAACGGCCGTAGTGTTGCTGTGTTGGAAGACAACGAGTTGCGCGCCTTTCACGACATTGAGTTTTCTCTCGATTACCCAACCCAAGCGGAACAGGACGCCCAACGCGGCCCAGATAACTGGGAACTGATTCATCAACAGGCCGAGCGTTGTGTGCGTCTGGGCGTACCCGTGACGATTGTCGCGGTCATGATGAAGTCAAACTACCTGCGGCTGGCGGATGTCGCACAAGTCGCGAAGCGGTTTGGCGCTCCCCTGCGCGTGAACGTCTATCAGGCAGTACGATCCGATCACTACGCACTCACATACGAAGAATACTGGCAGGGGTTCCGCAAGCTTTTCGAGAGCACCGATGCAATCGCCATCGGCGAGCCCTTGGTGCGGGCGATGGCCGGCCTACCGCCGCTCGAAGGAGGATGTGGCGTCAGCACGGTGCGAGTTACGCCCCGCGCCACAACGCAGCCGTGCGTTTATTGGCCCGGCCCCGGAGAGCTGCTGTCAGAGTTGATTTTGTCAGGGTCCGAGATTCTGAACTCTGCGCCTTTTGAGCAGGCCCGTACACTCCCAGAAGCGTGCCGGCCTTGCGAGTTTCGAGAACCATGTCATGGAGGATGCGCTGGACGGCGGCGCCTGCAAGGGGCCCTACCCCAGCCGGATTTTTATTGTCCGATCATTCGGGGCGAGCGCCCACGACTCGAAATCCGCATGGCCGAAAATCGCGATCTCCCCAAACTCGGCAGCTCCTGCACCACCGTCGTGATTGCCAGAAAGCCTGAGTCGTGAGGCTCGTCATCGATTGACGGCACGAGCCCCGTGTTTCCTATTTCGCGTCCATCCAAGCGTCCGACCCCGCTAGCTTGACGGCCACGTTCGTAAAGAAAATTCGCGCCGGCTTGCCGTCCGCCGTGCCGCGATGGTCCGTTGAGAAAAGCAGTGGACCAGCCTTCTTGTAGCCCGCCCAGGTGGTTGTGACGTTGCTCGGCTTTTTGGGTCCGCCCCGATGATAGATGAATTCCTCGACTCGCCCATCCGACCCGACGTAAAGATCCCAAGTGTCTCCCGGCGTGTAGCCGCCAACTTCCGCAGGATATTTCACCGACACAAGCTTCGCCGTACCCTTTCCCAGCGGCAATTTTTGCTTGTCCTTCTCCTGCACACTGGCGCTGGTGTCCCAGTAAACATGGAAAGGGAAGATCGCCCAATAATTGTCGTTGACGAAGGCCGGCTCAATATCGTCTTTCACGTTGGCGGGCGCGCTGTTGATCTGGGACCGGAGATAGGTAACCTTGACCGGCTTGCCGTCCTTATCTTTTGATTCATAGGTGACCTGTCCGGTCTTGGGCTCCCATGTCCAGGAACGAGAGAGATTCACTTTCAAGGCCGGGAGCTCCAGGTTGAACGTATAGCGGATCGCTTCAATCTGCCCATACGAATCAATGCCATAAGTCTTGGCAAGCTGTTCGACAATGGCTGGGCGCGTCTGTGCCCGGGAAGTGCCCGCAAGGAGCAGCACCCCAAAAAATAGGCAATAAATCTTCATGGAACGTCGCAACTTTCTCATAGAGGTCCTCCCTCAGCGAATGAAATGAACTTCGTGTTGGATGAATTACAAAGGCCCTTGGATACGCGAAAATTGCATTGCCCTCACTCTACCGGGTCCGCTGATGGCAGTGCGGCCGATCGTGTGACCCTACGCAAAGCGATAATGGCAGCAGCCACTCCCATGGATCCGTATTCCAGCATCATAATCCAGTCAGGAACTACCCACGGCTGTCCAACCATGCGCAGATGCCAGACATAATACGTAGGAATAATGCTCACAGTCCAGATCATGAGCGGCACCGTTGAACTCGACCCTAGGAAGGGCAGCAGCCACAGCATGTACCATGGATATACAACCGGCGCACATAAGAGCGATGCTGCCATTGGCCAGGCAAATGCCTCCGAAGACCCGCCCTCTGACTTTCTTCGCATCCAGATCGCGGTAAGAACGCCGAGGAGCACTGCCAGCCCAACCACAACCTGTGGAGTCGCCACTCGCTCGAGCGTTGCAAAAACGGGATCATTGAAGCGGAATCTCTGCACATAGGTGCCGAGCGACCCGATCGGAATCCGGCCGTGGTTGAGAAATGGTATGTACAGAAGTCCAAGGACGATTGCAACTAGCGCGCCGTCGCGGATCCGAATCCGCTTCCAGTAGAGTGGCAGCAGTACGATCGGAAGTAATTTCATCGCAATCGCGAGCCCAAATGACAGCGCTGCAACGGCGCGCCAGCGCCTCATGAGTGAGACCGCGGAGACCAAGAGCAGCAGCGCGCCGACAATGTCGACGTGACCGCTGCCGGCCACCTCAATCGCTAGCAGTGGGTGCCAGGCATAAGCCAGAACCCAATGCTCTGCCTGCCGGGTACGACGCAAAACATCGAGCAACACAAACACAATCGCCAAATCGCAAACTACAAATGCTGCTTTCAGCGCGAACATCGATTCGTGAATCGATGTTACGGCGCGGAAGAATAGCTGCGCCCCCGCCGGATACGGGCTAGGCACCTCTGGATTATTCAGGGTACGCGTCTCAGATGTGTGCAAGCTGGCAAATGCAGGATCGTTCGGAATCACGATATAAGGGTTATAGCCGAGCCGCTGCACGCGGCCGTCCCAAACATATCGATGAATGTCGTCGTCCACACCCGGTGGCATTCGTAGGAATTGAATATGCCACAGAGCTGACAGGGCGAGACCAAAGGCGATGACGCGCTTCGGAAATTCTGACGTGGATGAAAGCTCGCGGATAGCTAGCAGGTACGCGACCCCAGCAACAGCCAGAGGAATGAAAAATGACGGTTCACCCATGTGGCTGAAGTTGCGTGAGCAGATCGTCAGCGCCACAAGCAAGATGGTGCCGAGTCCGTACAACCTGTGCAAAGGCGTGAGTTTCACGGGTCTCCCGTGCGATGACCAAGTTGCTCTATTGCTTGCTGCCATTCGCAGAACCAGGCCGCAGTCCTTGGGGCCTTCACGGGAGCCAGTCGCAATTCCCGAGCCAGCAGAATCAAGTCGCTTGCGACGTCGATGTCGTAGAAGGGTTCCGTGAAGCCGGTTGAGAGTTCAAGGGCCTTCATGCGTGTCAGCAATCTGTCGAGCGCACTCTTTGTTCCCATATGATCGCTCTCGAAGAGCGCCGGGTGAGCGGCCTTGGCACCAACCAGATAGTAGCCTCCATCGTGGGTTGGCCCGACAACCACGTCATGCGTGGCGAGTATTTCGAACGCACTGTCCAGAACCGACGGCGCGAGGTGTGGACTGTCGCTGTTGAATGCGATGACGCGCTGCCGCCCGGCCATAGTGAAATGTCGAAACACAGAGGTGAGTCCTGCTGCAAGACCTTCGCCTTCTTGCGCCACGACTTGCACTGTATGACCTAATAGCTCCGCCAATTCGTCCTGATCCGACTCAGGGCACATCACCGCGACCTCCACGCTCGTCAATGACGTTGCCAATGCGAAGGTGTCCTCTAAAAGGCAGCGATACAGGGCCGTCACCGCGGGAGGTGGAAGGCTCTCAGTGAGACGGGTCTTGACCCTGCCGGGCTTTGGGGCTTTGGCCATAATGACTAACGTGCGTTTTGGGTGAGAAGAACACTCAGTCGTCTGGCTGGAAGATTCCATGAGAGGTTGGTCCATCGAGACTTACGCCCGTCGCGGCGATCCTGCCCTTCGACGCCGAAAAGAATAGCGCACGATCCGGCTCAGGATGAACCATGCTGCTCCGACCGTGCCCTTCACTGTACCGCTAATTTTGGATTTACCAATGCGCGGGTAGTAGCTCACAGACACTTCCTCGATGCGGAATCCCGCGATGGCCCCTTTCACGATCATTTCTACCGCCCAACCGTAGGTAGTTTCTTCGAGGGCGAGGTTGCGAAGCACGTTTGCCCGGCCCGCGCGAAATGGACCAAGGTCACTGATCTTCACACCGTACAAATGCCTGATCAGGCCGGCCGCGAGGCGATTGCCAAATGCCTGGTGCCACGGTAGCGCACCGGGGACGCTTTTGCCACCGAGGCGCGAACCGACCGTAATGTCAGCGCGCCCCTCGATGATCGGAGCCAGGAGAATCGGCAACTCCGAAGGGCGGTCGCTGTAATCTCCGTCGAGGAAAACGACCACATCCGGATTTTGCGCATTCGCAAGCCCTGTCAAACATGCGCGCCCGTATCCTCGGCGGGGCTCCTGGATGACTTGTGCTCCCATCTTTCGAGCGAGATCAGGCGTTCCGTCAGTCGAATTGCTGTCGACTACGATGACCTCCGTGACGAGATTGGAAGGCAGGTCGGCAAGTACACGGCCAATGGCCTGCGCCTCGTTATGGGTAGGAATGATGACCGATACTCGCACGCAGATTCTCTCATCACCACCACGGGGACGAGGGGTTCCGCCGCGTCAGCAACGCGTCGATGCCCCAGGCACGACCTGCCCGGCCCACCGCGAGTCCGAGTGATGCGAGCACCGGAACCAGTAGTTCCCAAATCCAGGACGTACCCAATTCCGAGACCCAAAGGCTGCCGAGGAAGAGGAATGCGACAAAGGCGACTGGACGCGTAAGTAGACCGATGATCAGGAGGATTCCCAACGAGATCTCCGTCGCCGCCTGCATGGGAGCCACCATGGCCGCATGGCTTGCCATCACCCCCATTACCCATTTCCATGCCGCAGGAGAATGGCTCATCTTGATGTAGTAATTGATCACCCCTGCGTAGCCCGCCGGTGTGTAGCCGCCCTTTCCCAGATTCTCGAAGAAAACCCACACGAACATCGCACCGATTGTGATGCGAACCAATGCCAAGCCGTTTGCCGCATCGGGTTGGCCGGCGAAGCTGAGTGTCGCATTTTGTGCTTGAGTTGCGTTTGTCGTCATTCTAAACCTCCGCGCAATGAATTCCACCCGCGACGAACGGCGCAATACTAAACTATCGTACCGATCTCTGCCAGATGGATGCGCACGGAATAACTAAGTTACAGCCAGGCTCAACCGTAGAACGGTCATAAGCACGCACACATCTCGGGTGCGCACTGCCCGACAAATCAAGTCGTTGTACTTCGTTGCCTTTCATGGCGTGTGACCTACTGTTGGGAAATTTGCAAGGGTGAGGTGCTCTACTTCTGTACAGATTGCTCTGTGGTGTCCTCTCGCGATGCCTAAGGCCTGCTGATCGCAACTTGGTACCGTGGCACACGTGCAGACGAGTGGCGTAGCTTACTTCGCCCACATAGCCGGCTTCATTTTAGGGGTTGTTACCGCGCGGCGTCTCGCTGGCTAAAGTGCTAACTATGCATAACCAGGTGCGGACGTCCAGCTTGGCGAAGTCCGGGAAATTGACCTCTACCTTGATAAGGTAGAGGTCACAACTCCTAAAGCGACTGGGCCTGCCAAAAGACGCGCACGCGCATCCCGCAACTAAAATCTCCCGCGGCTTTAGTTTGGAGTTCCAGGAACGATAGAAACAAATAAAGTAACCATCGGCATAAAGCAGTAGCAAAACACAAATCGCTGCGTATTTATTGACGATTTTAGGACTGGCGGAGAGGGGGGATTGAAGCCTCCGTTGTTGAGTGGGAGGTGAAGGGTTGGTGAGCGTTGGTATGTCGCTTGTTTTCAATCCGCGCTTTTGATTTTCTTCAATCGCCACATTCTATGGGGGATGAACTACCTTCTAATCAGCCAAACTTAGTAGCAGGTAGAGTCACGAATTATCGACTTTCTGGGTAGGTTCTTGATCCCAATTCACCCTCGTTTTTTCGTCGCCATCTTGAAGCCGAATCCAATATGGATCTCAAGGATTGATAGATCCGGTTCGACTTCTCTTTGGGCGTAGAGCGCCTGCCTTTGGCGCACGCAACTCGACTCCAACAGCTCCACCGATTACTTCTGACTACTAACGTTTCGAACAAATCGGGGAATCTGCTTTTCGCTCAAAGATAACTCGAATGGATTGAAAACGTTGGATTCGTGCACAGTTCGTGCACAGTCTGTCTCACTCTAAGGGTTCAAGTCAGAGTTGCGAGTCCGGTAACGGACCCATACAGCTTGTCATTTGCGGAATACCATTTCGAGGTGTGTACTAGGATCTCTGCAGCGAGGATAGGTTGCTTGCGCTTTCGTAACAAGCGTCGGCACGTAAGCTCTTTCGCCGCCGACGATTTTCAGGACGCGGTGATAGATGGCTGCTGTTCGGAAGAGAGCGTTGTTGAAATAACCTCTGGCAATCCATTTGCCGTCGAGGCGCACCTTGCCGTCCGCGATCATGCGTGCCCGGCTTTTCAACGGCGGCAATGTCGATGGGCGCGGTGCGGTCGGTGAATTCGTGCTGCTTCGCCTGGATGAGCGCATAGACGGCCCCGAGAAAATCGTCCAGTAATCCCGCAAGGTCGGTATTGGCCAAAACGGTGGTGTCGGTCAGCAGGGTGGCGATCCGGCGGGCATAACGGCCAGTGCGGCGTTTGCGGGGTCGGTGAGGTCGAGGCTCAGCAATGTGGCGGTTTTTTCCGTAAGACTGGTTCCTTCTATTTTCAGGACAAGAGTGTGATAAAGGACGTTATCACACTCTAGGGGGCGAGACGAGAGATCTCCATGAATTGGGTGGCTCTGCGGTGCTGAGATCTCATTTTGACGCCCTACGCCGCGGCTGGAGCACCAAGTCGGCCGCTTCCTCAGCATCTTTGAGGAGCGTCTTGCGCGGCGTGCCTAGCTGCGCACGCATGGTCAGCCCACGCGCTAAATCCGTGACTTGGGTTGCGCGCGCGGCTACGGGAAAGTCAGGCAGGATGTCTCCCGCGGTGATCCCGTCCCGGAGACGGCGCTCCACCAGCGCCGCGCCGCCCGCGACCGCGCTCTGCAGGAACCGCTGAACCTCGGCGTCGTTCACAAGCGGCGCGACGCACATCATAAGGCAGCCCCGGGCGGACCCTTTCTCGGTCGCACTTTCGACGGCGTACCTCAGAAAGTCCACGATGGAGTCGCGAAGACTCTGTGGCGCGAGGAGTGCCTTCGCGGCTGATGCGCCCTTCCGTTCTGCGTACGCCTTAAGAACGCGCAAGAATATCGCCCGCTTGTCCCCAAAGACGGCATACAGGCTCGGCCGTCCCACACCCATCCCGGCGACGAGATCGTCAATCGTCACTCCGTCGTAGCCTTTCGACCAGAACACCTG